>Ga0310825_100205_pt1 | contig 90155 bp, 77 predicted proteins | sample WT_ome_9_FD_202243 | JGI IMG/M metagenome (GOLD analysis project Ga0310825, IMG submission 202243) | Sorghum-adapted microbial communities enriched on wild type (WT) sorghum from Joint BioEnergy Institute, Emeryville, California, United... ... | reverse complement strand
TTCAGCCGGGGTTTTGCCGCTTTCTTGCATGTGCTTAACGGTTTGACGTTTAAACTCGTCGTCAAAATGTTGACGGATATCCCCCATGACACACCTCGACCTTTTGGTTGGTTATATTGTACGGGCCGCTACTACGGCGTGTCCACTTTTTAGTCTACATGCAAAATAATTGCCTCTATCGCAATTGGAGCGGCATTTTCTGCGGGAACCGCGAATGAAGTTGCCGTAAAAGCAACTGCAACTCGTTTTGCGCCTGAAGTGCCGTACGAACGAGCATTTAATTGCCATAAAAACAACTGCATGTGCGAGAAAACGATAATGGGCGGAAATAATTGCACTTAAAGCAACTACAAAGCGGGATGCGATCGGGAATTAGCTGCACGTTCAACGATCCGCTCGAATAATTCATACTTGACTGATGAGATTTATGGGTTTATAATTTCCTCAAAATATTTCAACGTTCATTATTTTAACGTTGAAATAATATCATGCCGATTGGACAGCCAAAGGCTCGCGAAATCTTCTCTGAGGGGAGGTCTCGTTGAGCTTTTTTTTGTGGCCTTCGGGCGGGCCGGCAAAACGAAAAACGAAAAGCCGTAGACCGCAACGGCAAAAAGAAAGGGAAAACATGACGAAACCAGACTGGGAATTGCTTGCGGAAGCGGATCATCTGTTTCGCAAGATGGTGCGAAAGTTTGTGAAGGAGCGCGACAAGATTACGATCGAAGGGATCACGCTTCCGGGACTGATGATCCTGCACCAAATCGAGCGGGAGGGCGAGCAGCGGCTGAGCGATCTGGCCGAGCAGCTGGACTTCACGTCGGGCGCGATCACGGCGTTATGCGACAGGCTGGAGGATAAAGGCTTTGCCGTCCGCAAGAGGATGAAGGAAGACCGGCGGACGGTACTGCTCGACATCACGGACCGGGGCAGAGAAATGCTCGGGCGCAACGACAATATCGGGCGGCGCTGCATGGAGGTTCTGTTCGAGGGGTTTGCGGCCGAAGACCTGGTGTCGCAGATGCAGGCGTATCGGCGGATCATCGACAATCTCGAGCGGTTCTCGGAGACGATTCTGAAGCTGGCCAAGGAGAATGCGGGCAAGAGGGCGGAAAGCTCCGGCTCTGTGAAGCCGGTAACGTCCGACAAGCCGCAACCGAAGAGCACGTTTTTAAGCTACTGAAATGAATGGGCGGCAGCCGACATGAGACAAGGAGCGATTCGAATGGGACATCCGACGATTTATCCTACGGGAACGACCGTTTACAACCCGGAGAAAGCGTGGAGCGGCTATACGATTTTTCAAGCGGCCGACCTGGGGGCGATGCTGATCGACATGAGCGGGAAAGAAGCGCATTTGTGGAAAGGGCTGCGCGGCTTCCCCAACAAGCTTTTTCCGGGCGGCTACGTGCTCGGAAGCACGGCGGTGCGGGACCCGCAATACGGCTTCCAGGACGAAGCCGATCTGGTCCAGGTAGACTGGGACGGAAATATCGTATGGCGGTTCAACCGCTACGAATATATCGAGGATCCCGGGCATGAGCCGCAATGGATGGCCAGGGCGCACCACGATTACCAGCGCGAAGGCAATCCGGTGGGCTATTACGCCCCGGGCGCCGAGCCCCGGACCGACGGCGGCCATACGCTGATTCTGGTTCATAAAAATGTGCGCAACCCCGTCATCTCCGACAAGCTTTTGCTTGACGATGCGATTATCGAGGTCGATTGGGAAGGGAACATCGTCTGGGAGTGGGTGTGCAGCGAGCATTTCGACGAGCTGGGCTTCGACGAGAGCGCGAAAAACGTGCTGTTCCGCGACCCGAACGAAAGATATTTCGGCAACAACACGGGCGGCGATTGGATGCATATCAACTCCGTATCGACCGTCGGCCCGAACCGGTTCTACGATCAGGGCGACGAGCGCTTCCATCCGGACAATATCATTTGGGATGCCCGGGAAGCGAATATTATCGCCATCATCGACAAGAAGACGGGGAAGATCGTCTGGAAGCTCGGTCCGGACTACTCCGCGCCGGAAGTGCGGCATCTCGGCTGGATTATCGGGCAGCATCACGCGCACATCATCCCGCGGGGGCTTCCCGGCGAAGGCAATCTGCTCGTGTTCGACAACGGCGGCTGGGCCGGGTACGGTCTGCCCAATCCCGCTTCCCCATACGGGCTGAAAAACGCCGTGCGCGACCACTCCCGCGTCCTGGAGATCAATCCGGTGACGCTGGAGATCGAATGGCAATATACGCCGACGGAAGCGGGCTTTCAGGCGCCGCTCGATTCGTACCGTTTCTACAGCCCGTACATCAGCTCCGCCCAGCGGCTGCCGAACGGCAACACGCTCATTACCGAGGGCGCGGACGGCCGCATTTTCGAGGTGACCCGGGATCACGAACTGGTGTGGGAATACATCTCGCCGTACAAAAACCGGAGAAACTCCAACATGGTCTACCGGGCCTACCGGGTCCCTTACGAGTGGGTCCCGCAGTTGGAGAAGCCGCAGGAGACGGCCATCGAGCCGCTGAACGTCGCCGATTTCCGGGTGCCGGGCGCAGCGCCAAGGGGCGCGGATTCGGTCGCGATCGTGGAAGGCACGGTGTGGTACGAGGACGGAGCGCTGTGCGTGGCCCGAATCGACGAGAAGCCGAAGCGGCAAAACGAGGGCTAAAAGCAGGGAGGCGTGACACATGACCAAGAAGAGACTTTTTTCCGGGTTCCGTGCGGCGAGCTTGGCGGTTGCGGTGCTGGCATCCGTGTCCGTACTTGCGGCTTGCGGCTCGGGGGGCAAGCAGACGCCGGCGGCGAACGCATCCGCATCGTCGGCGCAGCAGGCCGTGCAGGACAACATGAAAGTGACGATCGCCGATACGTTAACCAATCCGGTTTTTCGGGTCGCGAAGACGAAAGGCATCCTCGACAAGTACGGCATCGACGCGGAAATCGCGACGTTCGCCACGCCGGCGGAAGGCATCAATTCCCTTTTCATCAAGCAGTCGGACGTGGCGTTCGGGGCGGATTTTCCGGTTTTGAACGCCGTGAGCAAAGGGGAATATTCCATCATCGCGTCCACGGGAACGGGCCAAACCGACGAGAGCGCGGCCGGGTGGAAGCTGTTCGTACGGGATAACATTCGGCAGCCGGCGGATTTGAAAGGCAAGAAAGTCAGCACGCTTCGCGGAACGTTCGTGCCTTATTTATGGGATGAATATTTGACGTCGCAAAATGTCTCCCTGGACGATGTCGAGCTGATCGGTCAAGGGGGCTTCGACGAAGCTTACATCGCGTTGAAAAAAGGGGAGATCGACGCGGCATGGGTGTACGGCTCGGCGATGATCGCCAAATTCGAGGCCATCGAAGGCGCACGCCAGCTTACCGACATGTCGCAGACCCGCGTCCGCATCGGCGGCGATCTGATCGTGCCGGACTCCCTGATTCGTGAACATCCGGAAGGCGTCACGAATTTGCTCAGGGCGCTGGACGAATCGTCCCGGTATATCGCCGCCCATCCCGACGAAACGGCGGATATCTTGTACAAGGAAACGAAGCAGCCTAAGGACGCCACCTTGAAGGACCTGGCGCTGAACAACTGGAACATCGGCTTCACGCAGGAGGCGTTTGACGGCCTGTCCGGACTAAAGAAATACATGATCGACAACGGGATCATTCAGCACGATTTTGATCTGGACGGCAAAATCTATCTCGATGCCATCCGGCAGGTGGCGCCGGACAGGGTCACTTACGGGAAGTAAGCGTTCGGGCCGAACAGCATCAACGCCGGCAGACACATGCCGCGCAGGCAAGATAGGAGGATTCAAGATGTCCCTGGCAACGAGCGAAAACTCGATTACGATCGAACGGCTGAACAAGAGTTACCCGGGTCCGTCAGGAGCCGACGTTCACTACATTATCAAGGACGTCGATCTGGTCGTCAAAAGCGGCGAGTTTTTCGTCCTGCTCGGTCCGAGCGGCTGCGGCAAGTCGACGCTGCTCAACATTATCGCCGGATTCGTCTCCAAGTCCGGCGGCCGTCTGCGCATCGGGGAATCCGAAGTGAGCAAGCCGGGCAAAGACCGGGCCGTCGTGTTCCAGCAGGCGGATTCCTCGCTGTTCCCGTGGCTGACCGTACGCCAGAATGTGGAATTCGGCCTGAAAATGAAAAAGATGCCCAAACCGCAGCGTAAGGAAATATCGGACCGGTACGTCGGCCTCGTCGGGCTTTCCGGGCACGAGAACAAATTTCCGAGGGAATTGTCCGGCGGAATGAAGCAGCGGGTCCAGCTTGCCCGGGTGCTCGCCAACGATCCCGTCATCCTGTTGATGGACGAGCCGTTCGGCGCGCTCGACGCCATGACGCGCAGAACGATGCAGAAGGAGCTGTCCCGCATCTGGCGCGAGACGAACAAGACGGTCATCTTCGTCACGCACGATATCCAGGAGGCTCTGCTGCTCGGACAGCGGATCGGCATTATGTCGGCCGGGCCCTCCTCCAACATCACGAACATTTACGACGTTCCGCTTCCTTATCCGCGGGACGCGGCCGCACCGGAATTTTACGAATTGTACCGGACGATCCAAGCCCATTTCGACGAATGACAAGGCGGTGAACGGATGAAAAGATTCGGCAACAAATGGATATCGCTGGCGCTTTTATGGATCGGAGGCGTGACGGTTTGGCAGCTCGCCGCCTATCTGTACGGTCCCGAGATCGTTCCCGGGCCGGTTGCAACGCTGAAGGGAGCTGCGGAGCTGCTTTCGGACGGCTCTTTACCGAAGTATATCGGCATCAGCTTTTATCGGGTACTGACCGGCTGGGCGCTGGGCAGCCTGATCGGGATTCCGATCGGCCTCGTCATCGGCAAGGTGAACGCGGTCCGCGCGTTCGCGGAACCGTTTCTGAATTTTATCCGGTTCATTCCGCCGATCGCTTTCATCACGCTGTTTCTGGTCTGGTTCGGCATCGGGGAGCAGTCGAAGATCGCCCTGATTACGTATGCCACTTTGTTTATCGTTGTCATGAACACCTTGACCGGCGTCCTGTCCGTCGAGGAGGACAAAATCCGCTCGGCCAGAAGCATGGGCGCGTCGGAATGGCAAATCGTCCTGCATGTCATCATTCCGGCGACAATGCCCTATATGTTCACGGGGATTCGGCTCGCCATGGGCACTTCCTATATGGCGATCATCGGCGCGGAAATGATCGCCGCCAACGAAGGCGTCGGCTTTCTGATCTGGAATTCCCGGCTGTACTTCCGCACGGACTGGATTTTCGTCGGCCTGATCAGCCTCGGGTTGATGGGGTTCGTCACGGACCGGCTGGTGGGCTGGATCGGCCGCAAGGCGCTGTACCGTTACGGGGTGGTCGGCACGGCTCCGGCAAGACGTTAATCAGCGCAAATAACCCATCATGGAGCGCCCGGGGCGCTCTTTTTGCGTTGCGGGGAGAACGCGCAAGCCGAATGTCCTTAGCCCCGTCTTGCAGGCAAACGGAAGCAAAACCGCAACTTTGGAAAAAATCCCCTCGTCTAAAGAGATGTACCATTTCGGAAAGGGGTGCCGTTCATGGATTCCACGGATTGGGTCTGGTTTTCGCCGCTTCAGCCTCCTTTTGCGGTCGCGGGGTTTCCCTGGCTGCAAGCGGAGGGCAAGTACCGCCGGCTTCCCGTCAACCCTCCCTACGAGGTGCCGGCTGCCGTCGACGCGCTCGCGAACCATACGGCCGGAGGCCAAATTCGCTTTGTCACCGATTCGTCCCGGCTGGCGGTTCGGGTTCGGCTTGCCGGACCGGCCAATATGTACCATATGGCCGCGACGGGGCAGTGCGGCTTCGACTGCTACGAGGAATGGGAAGGCAAGCTGATCTACCGCGCCACGACGCAGCTTAGCCCGGCCGTCTCCGAATACGAAGCGCTGCTGTTTGAGAACGGTTCGACAGCACCCCGACAGATCGTGCTGAACTTCCCGCTGTATCAGGGCGTGGAAGAGGTGTCGGTCGGTCTTGAAACCGGGGCATCCGTCTGGGCTCCACCCGCTTACGAAGGTCCGGGCCGCATCGTCGTGTACGGGACGTCCATCACCCAGGGCGCCTGCGCCTCGCGTCCCGGCATGTGCTATACGAATCTGCTTAGCCGCCGCCTGAACCGGGAATTCATCAACCTCGGCTTCTCGGGCAGCGGCAAAGGAGAGCCCGAGCTTTCCCGCATCATCGCGACCATCCCGGACGTGGCCTGCCTGGTGCTGGATTACGAAGCGAACAGCGTGACGCCGGAACTTTACGCCCAGACGCTGCCGGAGTTCATCCGGATTTACCGCGAAGCCCGTCCAGAGACGCCCGTCCTGGTGCTGTCCCGCATCCCGTTCGCCAGGCAGAAGTTCGACGAGGAGGCGCGCCGGCAGCAGGAGACCCGCAAAAAGATGCAGATCGACCTTGTCCGTTCGCTTCGTGCCGCAGGGGATCAAAACATCTATTTTCACGATGGAGAGAAGCTGCTGCTGCATCATGGGCAGGAATGCTTCGTGGACGGCATCCACCCGACCGATCTCGGCTTTATGCAGATGGCGGACGGCTTGGAGCCGGTGCTTCGCACGATCTTGAAAAAATCTTGAGACGATGCACGCCAAGCGGAGTTCTCCCGTACAATAACCCATGCCCAAAACGTATGGGGGAGGAGGACAAACCGTGATTGTAATTGCAGGCAGCGGCGACCACGCATTGGACACGTCGGCCCTGTCGGATTTGGAAAGGGAAATCGTGCGGCAAAAGCAGCAAAGCCGGACCGTTTACCGTTACGATTCGGAGGCCGCCTTGATGTTCGAGCTTCGAATGCGGAGCGCGACGGTGCAGGCGTCCAGGGCGCTTAACGCGAGCAGGCCCGGCTTCACCTCCTTTCAACATTCGCGCTGCAACGAACGTTACTGGAACCGGACGGAGGAAGGCGGCTTCCGGCTGAGAAGCGGCGTCACGCCGGCGGAGGGACTGCGCGATATTTTCCAAAACGGAAGGGAGTACGCGTTCGAATGCGCGACCGCCATCGTGATCGTGTTTTACAGGGCGATTCTCGACACGAGCGGCGAGGCGTTTTTCAATACCTATTTCCCCAACCTATATTTATACGACTGGCATCATGACAGCGACCTGCGCCTGATCCGGGCCAGCGGCCCGGAATCGTTCCCGGGGGACGTGCTGTACTTTCCGAATCCCGACCATGATCCGCGAAGGCCGGAATGGCAGGGGGAAAATGCGGTGAAGCTGGCCGACAATTTGTACTACGGACATGGAATCGGAATCGCGTCGGCGGAGGCCATCATCGCCGCCCTTAACCGGACGAGAGCGCCCGGCAGCACCGTTTCCGCCTATATGTCGGATCTGATCGTGTTTCCGGACACCGAGCATCTCCGCAGGCTGATGTCAAGGGAACCGGCGCAGGGAAGGCGCATCGATGCGGACAGCCCGATCGTCACCCGGATCGGCAGCCGGCGTTATATCTGCTGAAGCCGGCCGTTGGGACGGGCCGCTTCCGTATTTTCCGCGGGCTTGCGCAGCTTGTGGCACCGCAAGCCCGCGGCGCCGAAGCCGGAGAGGAAAGGCGCGGTAGGGGGAAATGGGGACAAGCCGTTTCGGGCGGCCGGCGGCGAAAGGTATAATGGGAGGCGTATACTTTCAAAAGGAGCTTAACCGATGGCAAAGTCGAAATATTACGTTGTATGGGCCGGAAGAAATCCGGGGATTTATGAAAGCTGGCCCGAATGCCGGAAGCAGATCGAGAAATTCGAAGGCGCCAAGTACAAATCGTTCGAATCCAGGGCGGAGGCGGAAGCGGCTTTCAGAGACGGATGGGAAAAGCATTGGGGCCGGAGCAAGCCGCAGGGGCTGAGCCTGAAGACCGCTTCTTCGTCCTCTTGGGAAGAGGAAATCGATTACGACAGCATTTCCGTCGATGTGGGCACGCGGGGAAATCCGGGACCCGTCGAATACAAGGGCGTCGACACCCGCACCGGGGAGGTTATTTTCTCGTACGGACCGATAAGCAAAGGGACGAACAACATCGGCGAGTTTTTGGCGATCGTTCACGCGCTTGCCTACCTGCAGAAGCTGGGCAGCGATAAGACCGTGTACAGCGATTCCGCCAACGCGATCAAATGGGTGAAGCAGAAAGCGGTGTCCACGACGCTCGCCCGCGACGCTTCGACGGAGGAGATCTGGAAGCTGATCGACCGCGCGGAGCATTGGCTGAGAACCCATACATACAAAAACAAGGTGCTCAAGTGGCAGACGGAGAAGTGGGGCGAGATCAAGGCCGACTACGGCAGAAAATAACCCGCCTCAGAAGGCCGGCCCGCACAAAAAAAGAGGCTGCTCCTCGGATGCAGGAGCTTGCATTGCAGAACCCTGCATAGAGTGTGGCCTCTTTTGATCTATTAATCCGATTCCTTTGGAACCAGTTCGAATATTTTGCCGGTTTCGAGCGCCTCGATAAATCGAAGCAGCCACCTGTAATACTTGAGCGCCTCGACGATTTTGGCTTCGTCCATGTCGATCAAGGCGGTCATGCGCTCGTTCCCTTCGCACTCCTTTCTCAGTTCCCGCAGCTCGTTCAGCGATTTGGTCAGCGCGTTCGTATTGCTTTCGACGGCCTTGCGCCATTTGATGGAAAAGTAATCGCAGAAGTTTTGGTACCAATCCGGCGTGACCTCGTAAAAATCCTTTCTCGAGCCCTTTCCCCATACTTTATCGATCATTTTCAAATCGACAAGCGTACGGACGCCGGTGCTCATGGACGTTTTGCTCATTTCCATTTTTTTGCTCAGCTCGTCCAACGTAACGGGACCGTCGCTGAAATACATATGGCCGTATAAGTGTCCGACGGACAGCGTAATGCCGTACAAATCCATATTTTTGCCGATCGAATCGATGACGCGATCGCGGGCTTTTTTCAGCTTAAGGACTTGATCCTGAGGCAGGTCGTCATATTCGTTCAAGGGGTTCCCTCCCGAAGATGAATCACTGTAAGAAAAACTCTTCAAGTATTGTAAGCACACTCCCCGTAAGAAGTAAAGGAGGGCCGGGGGACGTAATTTTAAGGAAAACGGAGTATTCGGTACATAAAGACCGTAAAGTTAAAACTGTACGTACGAAATTTTGTTATATGAATTTTGACCCCTGAATTGTGAAAAAGTTACACTGATAGCAACTCAAACGACGAAAGACCCGGCGGAAAGGGAGCAGCCGAAAAACGGAACCAAAAACGGAACCACAGAAGGAAGGAGGAACAAATGGCTATCCTTGAAGTGAAACAATTGACCAAAATATTCGGGCAGGACCCCAAGCGCGCGTTGGCCATGCTGAACCAGGGGGCGTCAAAGGCGGATATTCTCAAGGAAACGAAAATGACCGTCGGCGTGAACAAGGCGGAATTTGCGATTGAAGAGGGAGAAATCTTTGTCATTATGGGGCTGTCGGGGAGCGGCAAATCCACGCTTCTCCGCATGCTGAACCGGCTGATCGAGCCGACGGCCGGGCAAATTCTGTTTAACGGCACGGATGTCGTCAAGATGACGCCCGCGCAGCTTCGCCAGTACCGGAGAAAAAACATCGGGATGGTGTTCCAGAAATTCGCCCTTTTCCCGCACCGGACCGTATTGGAGAACGTGGAGTATGGCCTTGAAGTGCAGGGGATGGAGAAAAAGAAAAGGCAGGAGCTGGCCCGCAAGGCGCTGCAGCTTGTCGGATTGGAAGGCTGGGAACACAAGCGCCCGGACGAACTGAGCGGCGGCATGCAGCAGCGGGTAGGGCTGGCGCGGGGACTGGCCAACGACCCCGATATTCTGCTGATGGACGAGGCGTTCAGCGCGCTCGACCCGCTGATCCGCAAGGATATGCAGCACGAGCTGCTGGAGCTGCAGTCCAAAATGAAAAAGACGATCGTGTTCATCACGCACGATTTGGACGAAGCGCTCCGAATCGGGGACCGCATTGCGCTGATGAAGGACGGGGTCATCGTTCAGATCGGCACGCCGGAAGAAATCCTGACCAATCCGGCCGATCCGTACGTCCAGCGGTTTGTGGAAGACGTGGACATGTCCAAGGTGCTGACGGCCGCCCATATCATGTACAAGGCGGAAACGATTGCGCCTGAACGCGGCCCGCGCGTTGCGCTCCAGTTGATGCGCGACAGCGAAGTATCGACCTTGTACGTCGTCGACAAAGAAAAACGGCTGCTCGGTCTGGTGACCGCGGACGCGGCTTCGCGGGCGCTGAAAGAAAACCTCTCTTTGGAGGAAGTCATGGAGCGCAACGTCCCGCGCGTTAAGCCCGACGCTTATTTGAACGAATTTTTTGAGCTGATGGCGGAAACAAGGCTTCCGGTCGCGGTTGTCGACGACGAGCTGAAGCTTAGAGGCGTCATCATCAAAGGCGCTGTCCTTTCCGCGCTTGCGGGCAATACGATTCCGGAAGCGGGGGGAGCTTGATGAACATTGCAAAAATACCGCTCGGCGACTGGGTCGAGCGCTTCGAAGACTGGCTGACCGGCCATTTCGGCCCGCTATTCGATGTCATTCGCTTGATCATTCAAGGGATTGTGGACGCGTTTTCGTTTGTTCTCATGTCGGTTCCGGCGTTGGCGCTCATTGTGCTGATCGCGGCGCTGGCTTACTGGATCGGCAAATGGAAGCTTGCGCTGTTCGCGCTGATCGGACTGCTGCTCATTCAGAATCTGGGCTTGTGGGAGCCGTCCATGCAGTCGCTGGCGCTTGTGCTTACGGCTTCGCTGATCTCCATCGTCTTCGGGGTGCCGATCGGCATCCTGTGCGCTAGGAGCAACGGGGTTCGCAACGTCGTCACGCCGATTCTGGACTTTATGCAAACGATGCCCGCTTTCGTGTATTTGCTCCCGGCGGTTTCCTTTTTCTCCCTTGGCGTTGTGCCGGGGGTTATCGCTTCGATTATATTCGCGATTCCGCCCACGATCCGGCTGACGAACCTCGGAATCCGGCAGGTTCCCGCCGATCTGGCGGAGGCGGCGGACGCGTTCGGCTCGACGCCGTCGCAGAAGCTGTTCAAGCTGCAGTTGCCGCTTGCGATGCCGTCCATTATGGCCGGTATCAATCAGACCATCATGCTGGCCTTGTCCATGGTCGTCATTTCGTCGATGATCGGCGCGCAAGGCGTCGGCGCCTACGTCTACCGCGCGGTGACGCAGGCCAAAACCGGCGTCGGCTTCGAAGCGGGTATCGCGATCGTCATTATGGCGATTCTGCTCGATCGCTTGACGCAGCATGCATTCAAGAAAAAATCATGATTGGAGTGACTTTATTGAGAAAGTGGTTAGCGGTATTATCCGTCGCCGTCGCAATCGCCATTCTGGCCGGATGTTCCGGATCGAGCTCCGGACCGGGAGGCAGCAAGTCGATCAAACTGGCCTACGTGGCGTGGGATTCCGAGATTGCAAGCACGCATGTCGTCAAGGAAGTGCTGGAATCGAAGCTGGGCTATAAGGTCGAAATGCTGCAGGTAGACGCGGGTCCGATGTGGGCCGGCATCGCGGACGGCAGCGCGGACGCGATGGTCGCCGCCTGGCTGCCGAGCACGCACGCTTCCTATATGGAAAAGTACGCGAAGGATATCGAGGATTTGGGTCCGAACCTGGACGGAACGAAGATCGGGCTTACCGTTCCGGCTTATATGGACATCCAATCCATCGAGGATTTGAAGAAGCCCGAGACGGCCGAAGCGCTGAAACGCCAAATTATCGGCATCGAGCCCGGCGCGGGCATCATGATGGCGACGGAGAAGGCGCTCCAAGAATACGGCCTGAGCGACTACACGCTGGTCGAAAGCTCCTCGGCCGCCATGGCGCAGGAGTTGCTCAAGGCGTATGAAGCCAAGCAGCCGATCGTCGTCACCGGCTGGACGCCGCACTGGATGTTCGCGGCGATGGATCTGAAGTACCTGGACGATCCGAAGGGCGTGTACGGCGGAGCCGAACAAATCCATACGATGGTGCGCAAAGGGCTGAAAGAAGACAAACCGGATGCGTACGCGTTTTTGGACCGGTTCCAGTGGACCCCGGACGATATGGCCGAAGTGATGATCGCCATCCAGGACGGGAAGTCTCCGGAAGACGCGGCGAAGGATTGGGTGGAAATCCACGCCGACAAAGTAAGCGAGTGGCTGAACGAGACCTGATGCGGGCTTCCCGGCAGGAAAAGTTCATACCGGCCGGTGGCATGTGGGGGATGATGGCTTGTGCCGATTTCCGGGCGGTAGGCAGCCTTTGGTCGGCTTGCGCGGACAGGGCGCAGGCGGCGGGGGCTGCCTTTTCTTTTTTTCGGCCGCCGCGCACCCCCGCCAAGAAGTCCGCCCAGCGGACTACATTGCCGTCTGCCGCTGCGCTCCTCCGCCAAGAAGTCCGTCCAGCGGACTACATTGCTGACTGCCGCCGCGCTCCTCCGCCAAGAAGTCCGTCCAGCGGACTACATTGCCGTCTGCCGCTGCGCTCCTCCGCCAAGAAGTCCGCCCAGCGGACTACATTGCCGTCTGCCGCCGCGCACCCCCGCCAAGAAGTCCGCCCAGCGGACTACATTGCCGTCTGCCGCTGCGCACCCCCGCCAAGAAGTCCGCCCAGCGGACTACATTGCCGTCTGCCGCTGCGCACCCCCGCCAAGAAGTCGTCCAACATAGGCCGATTTCCGGCGACTAACGGTGCATTCGGTTGGATTTTTCCAATAGACGCGTAGGTTGCGACTGCAAAAATCAGTCGGCGTTTTGGAGAGAAAACGGATATCCATTTTTTATAATTGATAATGATTATCATAATCATGTAATATACAAAATATCGGATCGCAAAATAGACAGGAAGCGGAGCCGCGGACGGCACGTTTGTTCCGGCGGCAGCGTCCGGACCAGGCGTCTTCCGCCGTTTGCCTGCGCAGGCACCGCAAGGTATCATGGAACTAACCCGATAAGCGGACAGGTGGCCTACTTGAAGATCAATATCGGTTTCAGAACCATTAAGACGGCGATTGGGGTAAGCTGTTCGGTGTTCATCGCCCAATCCCTTAAGCTCGAATATTATTCCTCATCCGGCATTCTGACGCTGCTGTGCATTCAGAAGTCGAGAAAACGGTCCAATAAGGCGATCCTCAGCCGGCTTGTCGCGTGCATGCTGGGCATGTTCGGCTCGACGGCGCTGTTTGAGGCGATCGGCTATGCGCCGTATTCGTTTCTGGTCCTGTTGCTTCTGTTCATTCCTTTGTGCGTGAAGCTCCGGGTTCAGGAAGGGCTGGCCAGCAGTTCCGTCATCATTATGCACGTGTATATGCACCGCAAGGCGGAGACGGCCTTCTTCCTCAACGAGCTGCTCGTCGTGGCCGTCGGTCTGGGCGTGGCGCTGCTGGTCAATTGGTATATGCCGAGCATCGACAAGCAGTTGAACCGCTATAAAGCGGAAGCCAACCGGTTAATCGCGGCTATTTTGGACGAATATGCAAACTATTTAAAAAACGGATACACGATGTGGGACGGCAAAGAGCTGCTGCAGCTATCCGACGTGCTCCGGCGCGCTTCGCAAATGGCGCAGCTGGAAGAGGAGAATTACCGGCAAGGCAGGAACAACAGCTACCGCCAGTATTTTGACAACAAGCGCAGGCAGATGGAACTGCTGGAGAGGATGCTTCCGGCCGTCTCGCAAATTACCGCGCAGGTGGAGCAGGGAGTACGCATCGGACAGGTTATCGAGCGGATGAGCGAATATTTGAGGCAGTCTCCCGAACCGAACGGCGAGCGGCATGATTATTTCTACGAGATGCTGCGGTCGGTCCGGGAATACCATAAGGGGCTGCCCTTGCCGAAAACGCGGGAGGAGTTCGAACTTCGCGCCAATCTGTTTGCGGCGGCGAACGAACTGGAACGGTTCATCGACACGCTGTAGGACGGGCCTTGCGCGCGCCGGAGCGCCCGCAAGATTTCCCGTCCGTCCGCGGGACAGGCCCGGCGACCGCTCCTTAAACTTCGAACCGGCCCGCCCATACGCATACGGGCTTGGATACGGATACCGAATGGCCGGTGTACGTCAGCTTGCCCGTAGCGGCGTCGATGCGGAACAGCGCCAGATTGTTCGTATCCCGGTTGGCCGCGATCAGATGGCGCCCTCCGGGCAAAATCGAGAAGTGGCGCGGATGCTTGCCCTGAACGGACACGTGCTCGATATAAGCGAGCTTGCCGCTGTCCGGATCGATTTCGTACACGACGATGCTGTCGTGCCCGCGGTTGGAGCCGTAAAGGAACCTGCCGTCCCCGGACACCGCGATTTCCGCGCACGTATTTTCTCCCTCGTAACCGGCCGGAAGCGTCGGCACGTGTTCGACTTTATGGAGGCTGCCCGTTTCCGCGTCATAGCGGAACGAAGTAATGGTCGAATCCACCTCGTTAATGACAAAAGCGAACGCTCCGTTCGGGTGAAACGCCAAATGGCGCGGCCCCGCGCCGGGATGCAGCTCCGTGTCCCCGTGAACCTGCAATTTGCCGCCTTCGACGGTATAGGCGCGAATGCGGTCGAGACCCAAATCGCAAACGAACAAATACTTTCCGTCCGGGCTGTAGAACGAGGAATGCGGATGCGGCCTGTCCTGACGCTCGGGATGCGTGCCTTTGCCTTCGTGCTTCCGCTCGTCGAGCAGGGAGCCGATCCGTCCGTCGTCCTCCAGCGCCACCAGGCTGACAAGACCGTTATGATAGCTGGTCAGCGTCAGGTAGCGGTTGTCGGCGCTTTTCTGGATATGGCAGGTCGGGCCGTTTGCCGCCGGCGCCCGGTTCGCTTCGGTCAGCTTGCCGGATACCGCGTCCAGCGTCAAGCTGACGGCGTCGCTCGCCTTCGAGCCGTCCGCGGCAGCGGTTTCCGCCAGCGCGTACACGATGCGCCGCGGCACGTCGAGATGCAGGAACGTCGGATTTTTATAACCCGATTTTTGGTCCAGCAGCTTCAATTCCTCTTTCGCCTCGTCGAATTCGTACAGATACACGCCGGCGTCCGCGGCTTCGGCGTAAGATCCGACAACAACAAGCGTGCGCTCCACAGTTGGCTTCAATGACCTCGTCTCCTGTCCATGAATATGATCATGAGTCCATTTTACTCTCCCGGCAGGCCGCCTGTAAAATCCGTTTCCGCGTCTAGTCCGGTTGATTCAGAAAGGCGAAGAACCGCGAGTTGAACGCCTCCAGCTCGTCATAGAAGACGCCGTGCCCGCTCTGTTCGAAACGGTGCAGAACGGAACCATGAATGCCCTGCTGCAGGGCGAGCGCGGATTGGAACGGGACGATCCGGTCCTGAACGCCCGCGAAGATGGCGGTCGGAACCCGGATGGCGGACAGATCCTGCCGCAAGTCCTCGTCGCGAAGCGCGATCAGCCCTTGGGCGGTGCCGTGCCCGGAAGCTTCGAGTCCCAGGCTCGCAAACCAGTTCATAAATTCCGGGCCGTGATTTTGGGCGAAAAATTGGTCTCCGAACCCTTTCAACATGGCCGGCCGGTTCGTCAGCGTCTGCCGGATGAGCGCGTCGACTTCTTCCCGGGTCTGGCCGTACGGGTAGCCGGGACGCTGGGTGAAGCTGGGCGCCGCGGCCGACAACAGCGCCAGCCTGCGCACCCCGTGGCCTTGATGGCGCGCCATGTAGCGGATCGAGATGGCTCCGCCGATGGAGAAGCCGACCAAGACAAAATCGCGAAGCCTGAACAAGTCGATAATGACGCGGATATCGTCCGCCATCCGGTCGTACGTATAGCCCGTCCAGGGCCGGTCGGATTGCCCGAAGCCGCGCAAATCCAGCGCTATGCAGCGATAGCCGTACCGGGGAAGCTGATTGAGCTGGTATTCGAACATTTTGTGATTGACGGGCCAGCCGTGAACGAACAAAGCCGTCTTTCCGCCGGCGGGATGGATGTCTTCGACAAATATCCGGACTCCTCTTTCCACCTCGATGCGATACAGATGAACCCCTCCTCCGGATCATTCGGTTCTTTTCTAGAACGTATGCCGGGGGAGCAACGTTAAGAAGGCCGGCCGTCCAAAAGGGAATATTGTCATGGAAGATGAATGGTGCTATAAATGGGAGTAGGGATAAAAAGGAAAAGGCGATGCCGGGAAACGTTGCGCTGTTCGCAACGGTACCGGCCGGCATGTCGGGCCTCGTTTCGGTTTGGAGAACCGGAAACGAAAGCGCTGGAGCAGCCGTTCGAGCATGCGCGCGCCTGATATGAATCTCGAGTTTAACGGATGAATCTCGAGTTTAACGGAAGCACCGTGACCGCAGAATTTGGTTCTGTCGACGCGGTGTTTTTTTGCGTTATCCGCTGAAGGAGGCCGTCAATGGTGAACGAATCTCTCGAAATGGCGTCTATTCGGGTGAAAGACCGGCTCATGTCGCTCCAGTTCACCCACCTGGAGGTTCGGGTTCAGGAACAATGCATCATCATATACTCGATGGAGAACGGCGGCCCGGCTGTCCGGGCTTCGCTGAGGCACCTGCCCGGCGACCGTTATTCCATAAGCCTCGCGAATCATCGGGGCGAGTGGCAGCCCACCCCTTATGCGGGAACCGTGGAAGAGGTGCTGCGGCTGCTGACGGGCAAGCTGGTGTTCGCTCTTGCCCGCTGGCAATGAAGAGGCGCGTCGTCCAGCCGTCCGGCAAGCGTGCGGCTTGCCGGACGGTGCGAAGCGGCCGCGGCGGTGGCGATGAGGCTAAAGCGCGGCGGCGTTAGGCGCGAATTGCCGCGTTGTGAGGTGTTAAGCCGCGTTGTGCCGCGTATTGCAGCGTAATACAGCGCATTGTGTGAATTGCAACGTTATGTCACGTATTGCAGCATATGAGCGAATTGCCGCGTTGTGTCGCGTTACGAAGCGAAATGCGGCGTATTGCGCGGATGGCCGCATTGGCTGTCCGGCCAGGATATATCCGCCTGCTTGAGGAGCGGGTCCGGAAAGCGCGGTCAGGCGAGCGTTAACAGCTTTTCGTCAAATTCGGGGACAAGCCCTTCCCGGGCCGCCCGGCCGAGCAGCGAGGAAATAGCCGCATAGCCGTCCTGCCCCAAATTCGCCGTGAAGTCGTTGACGTACAGATCGATATGCGCCTGCGCGACGGCGGGGTCCATCTCCTGGGCATGCTCCATCACGTAATCGCGCGACGCTTCCGGATGGGCCCAAGCATATTCCACCGATGCCCGAATCCAGTCGGCAATCTTCTTCGTTTCGAGGGAGCGCCGCGCGATGATGGCGCCGAGCGGAATCGGCAGCCCGGTGTCTTCTTCCCACCAGCTTCCCATATCGGCCAGCAGCGACAAGCCGTATGATGGATAGGTGAAGCGGGCTTCGTGAATGACAAGTCCGGCATCGATGCTTCCGTCTCTGACGGCGGGCATAATTTCATGGAACGGCATGACGACGATTTCGCCCACGTTGCCCGGTACTTTGCGCGCCGCCCAGAGCCGGAACAGCAGATAAGCGGTCGACCGCTCGCTCGGAACCGCGACTTTTCGGCCGGACAGAAACGCCGGATCGCCGGTGCCGTCCCGGGTCAGGACCAGCGGGCCGCAGCCCCGGCCGAGCGCGCCGCCGCAAGGGAGGAGCGCGTAATCGGAGAGCACCCACGGCAGGGCGGCATAGGAAATTTTCAGCACTTCGGGCCCTTCGCCGCGAAGCGCAAGGTTGTTGGTAATGTCAATATCGGCATACGTAACGTCCAGCTTCGGTGCGCCTGGGATGAGTCCGTGCGCCCATGCGTGAAAGACGAAGGTATCGTTGGGACAAGGGGAATAAGCGATTCTCATTCTGCAAGCACCTCCGGAAGTAAAGCGCAGGCGGCTTCAAGCGCGTCCAGCGCGTCTTTGATGCGCCATGCGGCTTTGTTGCGCGGGCCGACCTCATTGGAAATGGCGCGAAGCTCAAGGACGGGAAGGCCGAATTGACTGGCCGCGGTTGCGACGCCGAAGCCTTCCATGCCTTCGGAGGCCGCGCCCGGCACGCGCCGGGCCAGCTCCGCGGCGGTGGCCGACGTTCCGGTCACCGTCGACAGCGTCAGCGCCGGGGCGACGCGGACCGTAAGTCCGGCGCGGCGGATCGCTTCCGCAAGCCGGCCGGCGAGCGAGGCGTCGACCGGAATGCGGGCGGACCCGAAGCCGAGCTCGTCGATCCCGATGTAGCCTTGCGGCGTTTCCGCGCCGAGGTCGGCGGCGACAATTTCGCTGGCCACCACGAGCGAGCCGACTTCCGCCCGCCCGGGAAAGCCGCCGCCGATACCGGCGCTCACGACAAGGCGGTAGCGGCCGGCCGCCAGGCGCGCCGCGGTTCCGGCCGCCGCTGCGGTGGGGCCCACCCCTACGACGGCGACTTCAAAACGCTTGTCCCCGCGAAGTCCGCGTTGGACGGCTTCCCGTTCGCCATCCGTGGCGGCCGCGACGAGGATGCGCCGCTCCACTGGCCGGCCGGGACTGCTCTCCTCCGGCAGAAGGCTGCCGTTATTCACGCTCATAATCGGAAACTCCTTTGAAAACAACTCTATGTTCACCGTTCCCGAAGGAACGGATTTTGGTTATCTTGGCGCGAAGCGGTTCCGCCCAAACGACGCGCCGCCGTAAGGCGGTGCGGCCGCTTTCTTGGATTCTCTTATTATAGACCTCCTTCCGGCCGAATGAAAGATTGCCCCGCCAGGTGATGGAAGGGACCGGAATCCCATATTTATGTAATGGCGCGGTAATGGCGCGTTTTAGGAACGGCTGCACGATGGAGTGCAAGAAGCGGGGGGTTCGCATATGGAGTCCGTGCCGCGCATCATCATCGACACCGGCGGGGGAATCGGCAGCGCGCTTGCGATTCTGTTTGCGATGTGCGAATCCGGGTTGGCCTTGCAAGGGGTTACGACGGTCTGCGGGGATTGGGATGCGAAGCAGGCGGCCGAACAGGCGCTGCGCCTTCTTCGGCTCGGCGCTTCGGACGCGGCCGCATCCCCGCCGGTTGCCGCCGGCGCGGACAGGCCGTTTGCGCATGGCCGGATGGGACCGCTCGAAGAAGCGCACGGCCGCAACGGATTCGGCGGCGCGCTGCTGCCGCCGCCGGAGGGGACGGTTCTTGACGAGCCGGCGGCCTCGTATCTGGTGCGGATGGCCAACGCGTATCCCGGCGAACTGACGCTCGTCATGACCGGGCCGGCCACCAACTGGCCGCAGGCATTGGAACTGGACGAGCGGCTTGCGGACAAATTCAGGCATATCGTCATTGCGGGCGGAACCGTGTTTGCCGCGGGGAACGCGACGCCGGTGGCGGAGCGCGGCTTCTTCGACGATCCGGAAGCGGCGGAACGTCTCTTGGCGACGTGCGGCGAGAGGCTGACGGTCGTCGGCCTCGACGTGACGATGCGGACGCGGTTGACGGAGGACGCGCTGGACCGGCTGGCGCGTTGCTGTCCGCCCGAGCGGGAGCGGATCGTCGCGTTCATGAGGCGGATGCTGAACCATTCCTTCGCATACTACCGCAAAGAAGAAAACTGGTTCGGCGCCGCTTCCCTCGGCGCGGCGGCGGCCGTGCTGGCGGTGGCCGATCCGAGCCTGTTCCGGACGTCGGTCATGCGCGCTACGGTTGAAACGCGGGCAGGACTGACGGCGGGCATGGTCGTGACGGACCGCCGGGTCCGTTCGTGCGTCGGCCATCAGGTCCGGTTCTGCCTGGAAGTGGACGAGGAACGGGCGGTCAACCGTTTTTTGTCGGCTTTTGCGTAAAAGGTTATGATTAGAATTAAAAAACCGACATCGGCATCGGACGGCTTGCGAACGGTGCAGGCTGTCGGCCGCGTGAGGAGGGTGCCTATGTATTTGGTGACATCGGAAGAGATGCGGAAGATCGATCGCTATACGATCGACAGCGTCGGCATTCCCTCGCTTGTCCTGATGGAAAATGCCGGACGGGCGATCGCCGAGGAAGCCTTCCGGCTGGCGGAAACGGGGGCGGCGCGCGGACGTCCGCCCCGCTGGCTGATTCTCGTCGGTAAAGGAAACAACGGCGGCGACGGGCTCGTTTGCGCGAGGCATATGGCCGAGCGGGGCTGGGAGACGCTTACGGTGTACGCCGTGCCGCCCGAGCAGCTCAAGGGCGAAGCGGCCGTGCAGCGCGACATCGCGGACAAGCTGGGGCTTCCCGCCGTCGTGTTCGAGCCGGGCAAGCTCGAATGGGGGCGCTTCGACGGCATCGTCGATGCGCTGCTTGGCACCGGCACGGCGGGGGAACCGCGGGAGCCGTATGCTTCGCTCATTCGGGAAGCGAACGCAAGCGGACTGCCCATTGTCGCGGCGGACATACCGAGCGGGCTGGATGCGGACACCGGCGAGACGGCGGACGCGTGCATCCGGGCGACCGTCACGGTGGCGCTTGCAATGCTCAAGCGCGGATTGCTGCTGCATCCCGGCGCTGAAGCGGCGGGACGAACGGTTGTCCGGCCGATCGGCATCCCGGAGGGTGCGGCAAGGGAACTCGGCGTTAACACCTTCGTGCTGAACGAGGAGACGCTGCGCCGCAGGTTCGGGCTTTCGGCCGTGCCCCCGGCGCGTGCCGCGAATACGCATAAAGGGACATACGGACACGTGCTTGCCGTAGCGGGTTCGCGCCGGATGAGCGGAGCGGGCCTGCTCTGCGCCAAGGCGGCGCTGCGGGCCGGATGCGGCTTGGTTACGTGGGCGGTGCCGGAGGCGCTCGCGCTTCCGCTCGCCGGAGCGCTGCCGGAGGCGATGATCCGGGGGATCGCGGACGGCGGCAGCGGCGAATGGGCCGACGCCGACGTCGGGGACGCGCTGTCCGCGGCGGCGGACAAGCAGGCGGTCGTCATCGGCCCGGGGCTCGGCCGATGGGCCGGCGACAGCGGCTGGCTGCGCCGCTGGTGGCAAACGGTCGCGTCGCCGCTCGTCGTCGACGCCGACGCGCTGAACATGCTCGCCGCAGCCGGGGCCGGTACGTCGGGCAGCGGGCCGGCGGCTCCTTCGGCGGAGCCGTTTTCGGCCTGGCCGCGCAGGGAGGCCGCGACCGTGCTGACTCCGCATCCCGGCGAGATGGCCAGGCTGTGCGGCTTGTCCGTGCGCGAGGTGCAGCGCGACCGGATCGGGCTTGCGCGCGATTTTGCCCTCCGTCACGGCGTGGTTCTCGTGCTGAAAGGCGCCCGGACAGTCGTCGCTTCTCCGTCCGGAGAGGTCTATGTCAACACGACGGGCAACCCCGGCATGGCGACGGGCGGCACCGGCGATGTGCTGGCCGGCGTCATCGCCGCCCTGCTGGCGCAGGGCATGGACGCGACGGCGGCAGCCGCGCTGGGCGTGTACATGCACGGAGCGGCAGGCGACCGGGCGGCCGCGGCCCGCACGTCGCCGGCTTCGCTGATCGCGGGCGATGTCGTCGATTGGCTCTGAGCCGTTGCGCACTGCCCATTCGGCAAGACGCTTGCCGCAACTTGCCGTCAAGTTCGTCTCGGCTATACGGGTCGGGCATCGCCGGGCCGCGCTGGCTCCGCGCATTTTGGAACACACGTCCCCATGCGTCCGCCTTTGCGACACCTCATGCGGTACCGCAAACAACGGAACGGACGGCGCGAACCGCGCCGCCCGTTCCGTCCCTGTCTCGGCGTATATCCGCCCATCCGCGTCGCGGGCCAGATCGGGCAAGCCCATGTCCGGCCAGCAGCAGTCCGCTCTCCGTTTCCCGCCGCCGCGCCGTCTCCCTTAACGGCCGCATGTCCGGACTATCCTGCCCGCGATTCGGCTTATTTCCGGATCAGCACCGGCGTTTTTTTCTCCACCTGATCAAAGAGCCACCGAACGTCCTTGTTATGCATGCGGATGCAGCCCGCGGAAACATACTTGCCGATGGACTTCTCGTTGTTCGTACCGTGAATGCCGTAGGCGTACGACGTTTTGCCGTTTATCGTCACTTCCAGGCCGAGCCAACGGTCGCCGAGCGGATTGCGCGGATCTCCGCCCTTGATCTTTTCCTTATAATACGGGCGGTTCTTGATTTTCTCGCGGATCGTAAACAGGCCTTCCGGCGTATAAGAGGGCTTTTTGCCCGTTGCGACGGGAAATGAATCGATCAGTTCGCCTTTCCGGTAATAGAACAGCTTGTTTAACGACTTGTCGATGACGATAAACTGTTCATATTTCGCGTATTTGTCGGCCAGCACGGCAGTGTCCGTCTGTTTCTGGGCCGCTTCCGTGGGTATGGCCAACCAGCCGACCAGCAACAGCATCGCAACGAACGCTATCCATTTTCTCACTTCATCGCCTCCCGCATCCCATGTGCAATATATGCGGGGGAAGGGGAAAATGGAATCTTATTTATGCCAACACGACGGATTCGACCGGGCGCCGTTCCGGTTATCCCGCCGCGGAGAGCAGCGCTTCGGCCCTGGAGATGATGCCGTCAATCTGCTGCTCGTATCGACAGATCTTCTGCTTGCGGTCCGCGATCTGCCGCGCCAGCGAAATCAAGTTTGCCAGAGCGGATCCCGCGCTTTTGGCGTCTCCGTTCCTGACGGAGGCTTTCCATGTTTTCATGACGGCGGAGACCGCATTTTTCGGGGCTTGAGCCGCGCTCTTCTCCGCCTGAATTCGAACTTTCACAGGATCGATTTCCGCCAGCACGGTTCGGACTTGCTTCGCTTTTTTGCCGGCGGCGTCCTTCGCGGCTTGAAGCGCATCCTGCTTCGCCTTGATGTCGTCCTTCGCCAGTTGGACAAGCGGCTTGAGCAGGTCCCGCTGGGTCTGGAGCAGCTTCTTCAACTCCTTGCTCCCCGCCGCGCTGGCTGCGCTGATCTGCTTGTTGAGGGCCGAATACCGGTTGAGTAGCGGCTCGTATTTCTTTTTCGCCTGGTTCAATTGCGTCTCCAGCTTGCTCAGTTGGTCGGCATTGATCTGCCGGATCCGGTTCTTGGCGATCTTGAGCGCTTCTTCGTTGCGGTAATGCAGCTCCTTGATCCTGGCGTCAAGGCTGTCCGCTTGCTTCTGCAAACCGATGAATCCGTCGTACGCGGCCTGCAGCTTCGCGGCGTCCGCCTGGCCAGCGGCGGCAAGCAGCTTGTTCCATTTCGCCTTGTCGGACGATGACAATTCGACCGTGGCCGCCGACAAAGGCGAGGCCGCTAAGGCCGCCAACGCGAACAACATGACCAGCCACACACAGCATTTGCGCAAAACCATTTCCATTCCTCCGATTCATAAAAAATAAAGGAAACAACAAAAGCACCTGCCGGAAAAGCCGAATGGCTTCCCTACAGGTGCTTCCTTGTAAGGTTGAGGCGAACTTTTGTTCTTATTATATGCGAGGCCGAAACCGAAAGTCAACAAGATTTTGTCCGGGCCGGCTGCTTGGACGGTAAGCCGCCCTATCTTTTTTTCAATTCGAAAAACTCGCAATCCGGCCGGGAATGATAGGCGAGATCGCCGACACCGGACTGGATCACGACGGTCTGGTTGTCGAAGCGCAAAATGACGCCGCCGGAGTCGATCATGTGGTCGTCTTTGAATACGCGGACGGCGAGCTGCCGCTCCTTGGCTTCGGCAAAATCGGCATCGGTTTGCAGCCTGCGGTTGATGGCCATAACAGCGTTCCTCCTTCGCGGTCGGTAACAGGAGAATACCAGAAGTAGCAGCCTCGGCACAAGCCCGCGTGACGTCAAAGATGCGCGAACGCCCGCAACGGTTGAAGGCGCATGCTTGCTCCGGAACTTTTGATAGAAAATAGCCTGCCGGGGTAAAATAGAAATAGAAACGATCCCGGGATACAAAAGGAGCAGTCATGGCAAGAGAAGCGAAACATACGGCGTCGATCTCACTTGGCATTATGGGGGCGGGCTTTCTTGCGACCTTTCCGGCCGGCGGGCATTGGGCGGGGGCGCTGCTGCACGGCGGCTTCGAAGCGGGACTGGTCGGCGGCCTCGCCGACTGGTTTGCGGTGACGGCTTTGTTCCGAAGACCGCTCGGACTGCCGATTCCGCACACCGCTTTGCTTCCCCGCAACCGCGACAAAGTGGTGCGCGCCTTGATTCACGCCATCGAAAACGAATTTTTGACCAAAGAGAGCATCAAGCGGAAAGCCGCCGAGGCCCGTGTGGCCGAGAAGGCGCTGGAGCTTGCGGAGGGACGGCTGCCGGAGATCGTCCGGGCGGTCGTCCTGCTCGGCGATCATCTGTTGAACCATCTGCCTGCGGAGCGGATTGCGGACTTTGCGGCGGGCGAGCTGGAGCGCGCGCTGGAGCGGCTGGATGCGCGGGCTTTGCTGCGGACGGTTCGGGACGAGGCGATCGCCCGGGGGTACGAGGAGCGCGCGCTGCTGTTCCTGCTGGAGAAGGCCGAAGGGCTCGCCTCGTCGGATGCCGCGCGCTACCAGCTTGGCCATATGGCCGCATCGGCTTTGAGCAATCTGCAGATGAACGGCCTGATGGGATTTGCCGTCAACGCGTTTGTCGGGTTTATGAGCGAGGACAAGCTGGGCGGTTTGCTGCAGAACGCCATCCTGAACAGCCTGCGGGAGATGCGGGCGGATGCCGGCCATCCGCTGCGCTTGCTGCTGCTGGACGAGCTTCGCCGGGCGCTGGACGGGCTTCCCGACAGCGATGCCGTCGTTCGGGAAATCGAAAGCGCCAAAGGACGACTGTTCGAGCGCCCGGGCGTGCGGGAGCGCCTGCAGCGGTGGCTGGAGGAGCTTCGCGTCCGTCTGCTGGACTGGCTTCATAGCGAGCGGTTTGCGGAGGCGTTCGCCATTCCCGTGCTGGAGAAGCTGATCGCAAGCGTAAAGGAGAATGCGGCCATGATGCACGCGCTGCAGGAGTGGACGCAAAACCAGATTTCCCTTCTGGTCGAGCGGAATCATTCGAAAATCGGAAAGCTGGTGAAGGAAAATCTCGACAGGCTGGACAACGATACGCTGATTCGCATGATGGAGGACAAGCTCGGCAAAGACCTTCAGTGGATTCGGGTAAACGGCGCGGTATGCGGCTTTCTGATCGGGCTGGCGCTCGAAGGAATCAATTTGCTGACGGGCGCCTGAGCGGGCGCCGTCGGCGCTACCCGCGTTCCGGCCGGATCGGATCGGTTTCCCCGCTGCCGGGGGCGTGCAGCATCCGGTATTCGCTGGGCGACATGCCCGTATGCTTCTTGAACGCCTTGGAAAAGGAAAACAAGTCCGGATAGCCGACCGACAGCGCGATTTCCGCCAGCTTGTAGCTGGTCTGGACGAGCAGCAGCCGGGCCTCGTTCATCTTCAGCCGCTGTACATATTGCATGGGCGAGATGCCGTACGCTTTGCGGAACGTTTTGGACAGATGCGTGCGGTCGACGCCGACTTCTTCGGCGACCCGCTCGATGGTCATGCCTCCGGCATAATGAATTTCCAGGTATTCGACCGCTTTCTGCAGCCAGGAAGCGCTTTGGCCGCCGGAGTGGCCGGCCTGCTTGCCTTGAACCGAGAGCAGATCGAAGATCCGGTAAAAAACGGACAGCCGGGCCAGATCGGTGTTCGTCAATCCGGGATTTCGGACCTGTTCGAAAAATTCCTCCATTTTGCCGAGCGCCTCCGGGGTCAGGGCGTTCGCCGCGTGGGGGGCGTGCGGAAACAGGCCGACCCTCTCGAGCAAGTGCAGCGCCTGCTTGCCGTCGAACGCGAAAAAAGCTTTCCGGAGCGGAGCGTCCTCTCGCGTGTAGTATTCATGGGTGACCTGAGGAAACAGGCAGAACAAATCGTTCGCCCGCAGCGGGTACGTCCTGCCGTTTTGGATGAACGTGCCTTCGCCGTCCAAAACCATGAGCAGGTAATAATAAGGGGTAATCCGCGGCCCGATGCGATAATGGGGTTTGGCGACATTGGCGCCGAGCCGGATCGGCCAGGCGGGCCCCGCCTTTTCGAACGGCGTAGGGTTGAAGAAATGAATCTCCAAATATTCGTGATGCTCCTCGCGCATGAATTCCCTTCTGATGATTCCCATAACCGCGCTCCTTTTTGAGATTTCCGGTTGGCGCACAGCGCCTTCCGGCCGTTTTCTCCAAACGTTAAAAACACACAAAATGACAAATTCAAAAAGACGCGAATTGACATTGCTAGCCGGCGTTCCGAATTGCTATGATGCAAATGCAAACTAATCCCATTATAAAAGTCGGCAATCGACCGGGCAACCGGAGGAGCGGCGGAAAGCGCGTTAAAGAGCCGCCGCCGCGGCTGGGGAGCCGTTTGCAACGATATCGAAAATGCATGACGCGGCAAAGCAAACCTGCTTTTTTCCTTTACGCTGCGGTGCGAAAGGAGAGCATTCATATGGCAAAGACGGAGACGGGACAACGGGTGGAAATCGGATGGTTTATTCCGACGACGGGGGACGGCCATTATATCGGCATCCCGCCGCAGCGGGAAGCGACGCGGCAGTACATGGTCGACGTCGCAAGAGCGGCGGAGGCGGCCGGCTACGAATTCGTGCTGATTCCGACGGGAGGCGACTGTCTGGACGCCTGGGTCGTCGGATCGTGGGTCGCGGCCTGCACAACGAAGCTGAAGACGCTGGTGGCGATGCGCCCCGGCTTGATGTCGCCGGTCATCGCCGCCCGGATGGCGGCCACGCTGGACCGCGTTTCCGAAGGACGGGCGCTGATCAATGTCGTGACGGGACATTATCCGCAGGATCTGGTCGCCTCGGGCGATTCGCTGAATTTGAGCCATGACGAGCGTTACGACCGGACGCGGGAATTTTTGCAGATCGTCAAGGGCGTTTGGGAGCAGTCGTGGCAGGAGAATCCGGAGGGTTTCGATTTCAGCGGCAAATATTACGAGGTGCGCGGAGGGCAAAGCCGGCCCGCCCTGTGGCAGAAGCCGCACCCGCCCCTGTACTTCGGCGGCAGCTCGGCGGCGGGCAAAAAGGTGGCGGCCGAGCTTGCGGACTGCTATCTGATGTGGGCCGAACCGCTGGAATGGATTCGGGAACAGATCGCGGAGATGGAAGGCTATCTGGACGAGTTGGCGAGCGGCGGGGCGCCCCGCCGGAGCCTGCGCTACGGGCTGCGCGCCCAATTGGTCGTCCGCGAGACCGAGGAAGAAGCCTGGAAGGCGGCCTGGAACATTCTGAGCAAGGCCGATCCGAAGCTGATCGCCTCGCGCGAGAAGCTTCATTCCCGCACCGACGCCACGAACCAGCGGCGGCAGATGGAGCTGTGGAACGATTCCCGGGACCGGGATTACGTCATCGGACCCAACCTGTGGGCGGGCTTGTCCGCCGTCCGGGGCGGCGGGGCCGTCGCCTTCGTCGGAACGCCGGAGCAGGTGTCGGACCGGCTGCTGGAGTTCGTGGACGCGGGCATCACGTCCTTTATCCTGTCCGGTTACCCGCACCTGGAGGAAGCGGAAATCTCGGGCCGTCTGCTCATGCCGCTGCTTCGGGAAAAACTGGTGAAACGGAACAAGTCCGCTTCGCTTTCCTAAAGAAAACGACCTATCGGCATTGGGGGAATTGCATTGAACAAAATCGGACGCTTGAACGTATTCGCATTTATTCTGGCAACGCTGCTGCTCTTGTCCGCCTGCGGTTCGAACACCGGCGGGAACGGCGGGAACGCGGCTGCGGACGCCTCGCCCGGATCGGCCTCTCCCGCGCAAGGCGGCTCTTCGGGCGAAGCTTCCGCCGGGGATAAGGTGAAGATCAGCTTTATCCATTGGCGCGGCGAGGATGCCGAAGCCTTCGACAGCATCATTCAAAAGTTCGAGCAGGAGCACCCGAACATCCAGGTGGAGACGCAGGTGTTTCCGTCCGAGCAATACCAAACGGTCGCGCAGGCGAAGCTGTCGGACGGTTCGGTCGGGGACGTGTTCGCCTCGTTCCCCGGCGCGCAATTCGAAGCGCTCGCCAAGGCCGGCCTGTATACCGATTTGAGCGGCGAGAGCTTCCTTGCGAACTTTACGGACACGCTGATCGAAGCCGGCCAGAAGGATGGCAAGCAGCTCGCGATTCCGTATCAGCTCGTTTACAACATTCCGATCTACAACGCGGACATTTTCGAACGGTACGGCCTGACGCCTCCGAAGGACTGGGACGGCTTCCTGGCGATGGCGGAAAAGCTGAAAAGCGAGGGACTGATTCCGATCGCGTTCCCGGGGGCGGACATCGGGCCCGGGCAGTTTATGAATCCGATGGTGATGAACAACGCTCCGGACCCGGATATCTTCGTCAAGCTGGAGGCCGGGGAAGCGAAGCTGACGGACGAGTGGTGGGTCAAGACGCTTTCCCAGTTCAAGGAACTGAACGACAAAGGCTACTTCCAGCCGAATGCGCTCGGAACGAAGGATCAGGGAGCGGGCGCGCTGTTCGTGCAAGAAAAGGCGGCGATCCTGGCTACGGGCTCCTACCAGCTCGCCCAAAACAAAAAGAGCAATCCCAACCTGAAGCAAAAGCTGCTCGCGCCCATTACCGTGCCGGCCGATCAGGCGGTGTACGAGGGCATTCACACGACTACGTTCATGCTGGGCGTCAACGCCAAGTCGAAGCACCCGGAAGAAGCGAAGGCGTTTATCGAATTTTTGAGCCGCAAGGACATCGCCGGCGAATACGCGAACGCGACCGGACAGAACGTGACGGTCAAAGACGTGGAGTATTCGACGGAGGAACTGAAGACGGTGGCCGAGTGGACAACCAAGAAGACGCGCTTTCAGCCCCGCTTCACGATCAAGAACGGCGAGGTGCAGAAGGCGGTTACGAATTCGATTCAGGCCGTGCTGGGCGGACAATCGCCGGAGGACGCAGCCAAAGAAGCGCAGGCGATCGTCGATCAGCAACTGGGTAAATAAGCGATGAAGCCGGGCAAGAAGCTGCTGCTGTTTTTTCTTCCGGGTATCGCGCTTTATCTGGCCCTGTTCGTCTATCCCACGCTGACCGGGATCTATTATTCCTTCACGGATTGGGACGGCTTGTCGCCGTCCTACCGTTATGTGGGGCTGGACAACTATGCCGGCCTGACCGAGCACATCGTCTTCCGCAAGGCGGTCGGCAACAATCTGAAATTCATGCTCGCCGTCGTCATCGCCCAGACGGCCGTATCGCTGGTCCTCGCCCTGCAGCTGGCGCGAGGCGGCAAAGGCGCGGCCGCGCTTCGCGCCCTGTATTTTGTGCCGACGATTCTGTCGTCGGTTTCGGTCGGGTTTATTTGGACGTTCCTTTACGATCCGTCTCTTGGCGCGATTAACGGCCTGTTGAACGCGGCCGGCTTGTCCCACTGGACGCAGAACTGGCTCGGCAACGTCCGCTTTGCGATCTTTGCGGTCGCGGCGGCGCAGGCATGGGCGCATATCGGGCAAATGGTGATTTTGTTTGTGGCCGGACTCCAGGCGATCCCTTCCGAGCTGGTGGAGGCGGCGAAGCTCGACGGGGGAAACCGTTGGCAGGTGTTCGCGCGGGTGACGTGGCCGCTGCTCGCTCCCGCCGCCGCGCTAGTCGTTTCCTACACGACCATCCAGTCGTTTAAGGCGTTCGACCTCGTCTTTACGATGACGAACGGCGGTCCGGCGTATTCGACGGAGATTTTGTCGACCTTTATTTACAGCGCGGCGTTCGCCAATTACACGTTCGGGCTGGCGTCGGCCGCTTCCGTCTTTTTCCTGGCGCTCGTATCGCTCATTACATTCCTGCAATTCCGCGTCCTCCGCGCGGATCGCGTATCTTACTGACTGGAGGGGAATCGACTTGCTGCTGCGCTGGTTAGGCAGGCTGCTGCATGCGGCATTCGCCCTCATCGTGGCGCTGCCGCTGCTTATGATCGTCTTTACTTCCATGAAAACGACGCCCGAATTCTACGCGCACCCGCTTTCGCTCCCCTCCGCCTGGAATTTCGGCCGCTTTCGCGAGCTGTTCACCCAACATCCGCTAGGGCAATATTTCGTCAACAGCGTCTTCGTGACGGCGTCTTCGGTGCTGCTCGAGCTTTTGCTGGCCGGCATGATCGCCTACGGCATCATCCGGTCCGGCAGAAAGCTCGGCGCCGGCATATTCGCCTTGTTCGCGCTCGGCCTGATGGTTCCGTCCCAGGTGAACATGATTCCGATTTACGTCTTTGTCCGCAAGCTGGGGCTGTCCGACAGCCTGCCGGGACTTGTGCTTGTGACGGTGTCCATGCTGCTGCCGCTCGGGGTGTTTATGCTGACCGGCTTTATGCGGACGCTGCCCAAGGAACTGCTGGAGGCGGGAGCCATCGACGGAGCGGGCGAATGGAGACTGCTGATCCGGGTCGTCTTTCCGCTATGCGCGCCGTATCTCGCGTCGACGGCCGCGTTTTTGTCCGTAATCGTGTGGAACGATCTGCTGTTTCCGATGCTGCTTCTGGGCGGCAAGGACAAGATGACGCTGCCGCTTGCGCTGCTGCAGTTCCGCGGGGAATATTTGACGGATTATCCGACGCTGATGGCGGGGGTCGTGATCAGCGTGCTGCCGGTGGTCGTCCTGTTTTTGTTTCTCCAGCGCTATTTCATTTCCGGCGCGCTTGCCGGAGCGCTTAAAGGTTAGGCTTGCCTAAGGAGGCGGAATGCCGCTCCCTAAGGCGCATGACCGCATGGTTCAGTTTGAAATTCGCGTTCATTCGCAAAGCAAACTGCCCCGGGATGTCTCGAACATCCCGGGGCAGTTTGCTTTTTCCGATGAACGTTCGGCTGCCGACCGCCGCGCTTCAGGCCCGGTTGCGGCTGATCCACGATCAGCGGCTCGTCCGGAGAAGCCTGCAAAAGCCGGATTGGGTCCGCGCCTGGAAGCGGACGGATATAAAAATGGAAATATCGGACAAAATAACCAGAAAATCATAAACGAAGGAAAGATTATCGTGAAACATATGGGAAGCGCAAATCCTGCGGCCGATATTCATGACCGATACGCCCAACCCATTGATTACGAGCTTGAACGCAACGAACAGACGCTGAACGAACTGCTTAACGATTGCTCCGACGCCGTTTTGCACAAGTTTAAGCTGGGGATGGGACGCAAAGCCATCCTCGTCTATATAAGCGGACAGTCCGATATGACCTTGATCGACCAGCAAGTGATTCGGCCGCTGGTGGACGCTCGCGGCGGTTCGGGGAGCCGCAAGATCGAGCGGGGGGACGAACGGAAATCTTCCTCGGAAGCCGCCTGGACGGGCGCTTCGGAAAACGGAACCGAATCCGGGGAAGAAGGCGACCCCGAACGCGGCGGACGGATGCGGCTTGCGGAATCGATGCCCGTTGCGCCGACGAAAACCGTCTTCCGGATAGGCGATTTGCTGGAAGAAGTCTTTCAAGGGAATCCGGTTCTCCTCATGGAAGGGGAGACGATGGGGATTTCCTTTGGCCTTGCCGATTGGGAAAAACGAGCCATCGAAGAACCGATGGCCGAGTCGGTCATTCGAGGGCCGCGGGAAGGATTTACGGAAACGCTAATTACGAACATGGCCATGCTCCGGCGCCGGCTGCGAACGCCGCTGTTCAAAATGCGGCCGATTACGCTCGGACGGATCAGCCGCACCCGGGTTGTGATCGCTTTTATCGAGTCGATCGCCCCGAAGGAACTGGTCGAGGAAGCGATGAACCGGCTGCGCCGGGTCGATGTGGATGGAGTCATGGAGAGCGGCACGCTGGAGGAATACATTCAGGACAATCCCTGGTCCCCGTTTCCGCAGCTGCTGGCGACGGAACGGCCCGATGTGGCGACGGCGGCGCTGATGGAGGGGAAAATCGTGCTGCTCGTGGAAGGGACGCCGTTTTCGCTCATTGCTCCGACGACGTTGTTTGCGTTTCTGCAATCGCCGGAGGACTACTACCAGAAATTTTTCATCGGGACGACGGTCCGCTGGCTGCGGTTTCTGTTTTTTATCATGGCGCTGCTCTTTCCTTCCATGTATGTCGCCGTTCTCACCTTCCATCAGGAGATGGTGCCGACGACGCTGCTGCTCAGCATCGCCAAGAGCAGGGAAGATATTCCGTTTCCGGCGCTCTTTGAGGCCATCATGATGGAGGTCACGTTCGAAGCGCTGCGCGAAGCGGGGGTCAGACTGCCCAAGCAAGTCGGTGCCGCAGTCAGCATCGTCGGAGCGCTCGTGATCGGAGAAGCCGCGACGGCTGCGGGGCTGGTCTCGCCGATCATGGTCATGGTCGTGGCCTTAACCGGCATCGCCTCGTTCATGATTCCGCACTATCCGATCGGCATCTCCTTGCGGCTGCTCCGTTTTCCCATCATGCTGCTCGCCGGGATCGTCGGCATGTTAGGCGTTATACTTGGCGTCATCTTGCTCGTCATTCATTTGTGCCAACTGCGTTCCTTCGGCATGCCGTATCTGTCGGGAATGATGCCTGACCGCCGGAACGACTGGAAGGATACCTGGTTCCGGGCCCCGCTGTGGACCATGGACAAAAGACCCGAACCGGCGGTTAACGACGTCAGGTTGCATTCGCCAGCGGGCGAGCCGAAAAGGCAAGGGGAGGATCGCAATTGAAGCATATTCGGCGATTCCGCCGCTTGGCGGCTTTGGGCATAACGGCGGCGCTGCTCACGGGTTGCTGGGACCGGAGCGAGTTGAACGATCTTGCGCTGGTTATGGCGGCCGGATTCGATCAGGCCGAGTCGGGACGGATTCTCCTGTCCGCGCAAATCTATGTCCCGAAGGCGGGGGGAAGCGGGCAGGACAGATCCAAAGGGAGCGCTCAGGGACAAACGATGGTCAAAACGGTGGAAGGGGAGACGCTGGCCGACGCGATCGGCAATCTGCAAATGCAGTTGTCTCGAGAGATCTTCTGGGGACACGGCGAAGTGTTTATTTTCGGGGAAGAAAGGGCAAGAAACGGGATCGAAAAGGACTTGAACCTTCTGCTTCACGCCCGCCAGCCTCGCGAGAGGGCCAATATATACGTCAGCAAAGGAAAAGCGGCAGAGATACTGCGGCTGGCCCCGAGATTGGAACGGGATTCGGCCGAATCGCTGCGGGAGATGTCCAGGTTGAACAAAGTTCCCGACGTCACGATGGTAAAGCTTTTGAGCATGCTTTCCGGGGCAGAGAACACGGCGGTTCTGCCGTATATCCAGGTGCGGCGTTCCCAGCCCGGCACGCCTTCCAACCAGACCTCTCCGTACTTCGTCGGAAGCGCGGTGCTGAAGGAGGGACGGCTGGTCGGCTTGCTGGATATCCAAGCGACTCGCGGGCTGCTCTGGCTAAAAAATGAAAACAAGGACGCCATTTTCACATCCGACATAGCCGGGTCCAAAGGCAAAGTTTCCATGTGGATAATCAATCACCATACGACGCTGGTTCCTTCGATCCGGGAGGGGAAATGGAGCGTCGATGCGTATATCGAGTCCAAAAGCAATCTGCTGCAAAGTACGAGCGGCGGCGACGTCATGGACCCGGAATGGATACGCAGAGCCGAGATAGGGGCGTCGGAAGAAATCGAAAGCAGCGTGCGATCCGCGCTGGAGAAAGCCCAGAAGGCGTACCGTTCCGACATCTTCGGCTTCGGGGAACTGTTCCGAAGGCATTATCCCAGCCAGTGGCGAGCCGTGCAAAAAAACTGGAACGACGTTTTCTCCGGCATCGATGTGCGAGTACACGTGCGAACCCGCCTGAAACGGCCGGGGGTTACGAACGATTCGATCCCATATTGAAGAGGAGTGGATGAAAGATGAACTGGACCAAAACGTTGGGAGCGATGCTTGCCGTTTTCGCCATGCTCGGAGCGGATTTTCGGCTCCTGCGGCGCAACCCGAAAGCCGGATGGGCTTATGCCGTCATAACCGTCTTCGGACTGGCACTGTCCGTCACGCTAATTTGGAATCCCGATCTGCCGGGTCCGTCGGAGTGGATCAGTGCCGTCTACGGGCCGCTCGGCCGCTGGCTTAAGCCGTAAGCGCCGGCATACGGAAGGGAGGATGCGGCATGCCGCAAAAGGAACAAATAACGAGTACCCAGATCGCGATGATGATGTTTCTGTGCATCATGGGTACGGCCCTGCTGATGTTGCCGGGCATTACGTCCGCGATTAGCGGCAATGACATGTGGATGACGCCGCTACTGGGCTCCATCGCCGGCTATCTGATCGTATGGTGCACGTGGCGTTTGCACCGGATGTATCCCGGCGACCATTTTATCGGAATTTTGCAGAAGGCGCTGGGTCCGGTTGCCGGTACCTTTCTCGGCATTGTATTCGTGCTGTTCCATATCCATATCACGGGGATCACGATGCGCAGCTATGCGGAATTTCTCGCGGGCAATTTCTTTGAAAGAACGCCGCTGTTCTTCCTGGTCGCGTCGATGACGCTTGTAGCGGCCATCGCAGTGAAAGCCGGTGCGGAGGCGTTTGCCCGCTGTTCCCAAATCTTTCTGCCCGTTGTTCTGCTGCTGATTCTATTGAATTTTGCGCTCTTGCTGCCCGAACTGAAGCCGATGAATCTTTTGCCGGTACTGGGAAACGGGATGACGCCGGTTGTAAAGGGGACATTGGTCGTGCAGGGGTGGTACTGCCAATTTATGTTGATTTCCTTTTTTTATCCGTACCTTCATGAGAGCAAGCGGAGTTTAAGAGTCGGGATGGCATCCGTGGCGGGGGTTATGGCGGCCATGCTGATCAGCAACATGACGCTGCTCTTTCTGTTCGGCAACGTCACGGCCAAATTCAATTATCCGTTCCTGATGGCTTCAAGGTATATCCGCGTTGGCGACTTTGTCGAGCACGTGGAGGCGATGGTCATGATGATCTGGGTGCTGGGGGCGTTCGTGAAGATTACGGCGTTCTATTACGTGGCCGCGGCAGGATTCGCGAATGTTTTTCGGGTGAACGATTACCGGCTGTTCGTGTACCCGGTCGGCCTCGTCATCGCCGTCATGAGCATGTGGGTGGCTCCGAACATGCAGGAGCTGGCGAATTTTCTTTCGACTAACGGCACGTTTTATATCTTGAGCGGGTATCTTGTGTTCCCGTTCCTGGTGCTTGCGGTCGCTTGGCTTCGCAGGCGCGCGTCCGCCCGCCGGGCTTGAGGGGAAGAAGTTCGGGAAATAGAAAGCGCAAAGGCGACAAGAATCGACAAATTTTCAGCAAAAATTGGTTTAAAATAATTAAAATTACCTTGTTAGGAGGGGACTTGGCTGTTGCGCATTTTGGATCGGAATAACCGCCATTATCGTCAAAGGGCCATCGTGAAGGGGATTATCATGCAGCCTACAACCCGGGAAGAGATTTAAAATGAATCGTTTTTCGCTTTTAGTCATATCGTTAAGCGTTTTAACTGCAATAGTCTCTTTTATTCTATTTGGGGGAAACTATGCATTTTTTACTATGATAGGCTACTCCATCTTGTTTTCAATCGGGTATAGGTACACAAAAACAAACGAGAATGCCATTCCTTTGCTGGTCGTTAATGTTGCTTTTTTAATATTTAATATTCTGTACATAATATTGAATCGGCTAAATATAATTGACCTATATTCGGTGGATTGGAGACTTGAGGTTCAACTAGCAGGCCCATTGCTGCTGGGATTGGTTCTAAGGAAGTTGTATAGTAGCCGCCGGCAGAGGGGATAACTCGTAAGTGGGGGTGGCTCTCTTCGGGGCATTCGCTTCGGAACCGGAAAAATGCCCATTTCAATCGCAAATTTTGACATAATTAATATAAATTTTGGTATAAAATTAAAATTACACATTAAGAGGGGAGGGTAAGTGCAAAGCGGTATTGACAAGCCGGCAGCGAAGTCCTTATTTATTTTAAAAGACGAGAGGGTGTACATATGAAACGTTTCAGGGTGCTTGCCTTGACCGCGGCGATGGCGCTTGTGTTCTCGGGCGTGGCGGCGGCGAAGACGCAGCCGATTCAGGTCATTTTGAACGGGTCCCCGGTTTCCTTTGCGGCCGAACCGGTCGCTTTGGACGGCAGAACGTTTGTCGAGTTCCGCTCGCTCTTTAAAGAACTGGGGTACGATGTCGTCTACACGCCGGCAACGAAGAAAATTACGGCGAAGTCGAACGGCCGCACGATTGAATTGACGATCGGCGCCGACGCCGCGTTCGTGGACGGCAAGGCCGTACCGATCGACAACCAGCTTCGGACGGTGAACAACCGGACGCTTGTCGGCGTCAAGTTTATCGCCACGTTGTCGGGCAAGGACGTTCGCTGGGACGCCGCGGCGAAGACCGTCATCATCGAGGATAAAGGCCCTACGGCCGAGCAGCAGGCTGCGGTATTCGCTTTGCTGGATAAGGTCGTCGCGGCGGAGGCCGCATCGGATGTCGAGGCGACCGTTGCGCTCTTCACGGATGATTCGCCGTTAAAAGAGCCTATCCGTAAAGCCCTGGAAGAACAGCGAGCGCGGGTGAAGACAAAGACGACGATCGTCAAGAAGGAAATCCAGTCCTATTCGGCGCAGGAAGTGGTGCTTACAACCGTCGAGGAAAGCGTGAAGATCGGCGGAGACGGCTTTTATCCCAATAACCGGTCGAGCGTGACCTACACGCTTCATCCGGGGGCGAACGGCGAGTGGAAAATTTACAACCTCCAGATCGACGAAACGGCTTATACGAACGTGCAGGAGCTGTTTAAGCAAGCCGCCGGGATTCCCGCGGACGAAGAAGCGGCCATAAAAGCCGTTGTCGAGGCGCAGCTAGCCGCTTCCAATGGAGAGAATCTGGAAGCCTATCTGGCCACGATGTTCTTTGACGACAGCAGCTTGAAAGAAACGGCTGCGGAGCAAATCAAGCAAATCTTCGCCGCATACGATTCCAAGATCACGATCGAAAAGTTTGTGATTGCCGATTACAACGGTTCGGACAAGGCGATGGTGCTTTTCCAGGCGCTCAACGAAGTGCAGGTTGCGGGCCAAACGGTGAAAGCCCGGACAACGATCGCGAACGAAGCGGTGAAAAAGGACGGCAAGTGGCTGCTGTCTCCGTCGGCGTTTCAGCTTGGGGTCGAGCAGTTGTAACTGGAAACGTTATGCCTGGCCTGTCCGGCGAGCCGGATACCCGATTGAATTGCCTTTTCGGCACTTAAATCGGGGGTCGTGGTGAAAACGGGCTTTGCAGTTGCTATTAAGGCAACTGCAATCCCGCTAGACCGGTTTGGCGAGCCGGATACCCGATTGAATTGCCTTTTCGGCACTTAAATCGGGGGCCGAGGCGAAAACGGGCTTTGCAGTTGCTGTTAAGGCAACTGCATTCCCGCCCGGCCGGTTCGCTTAGGGAAGCGGCAGAACATGGAACCGAAACAGAAATGAACCTCCAATCTCCACGATTGCGGTGGATTTTGGAGGTTCGTTTGTTCTTATATCCGCCTAAATCATCAGCAGCTCGCGAATTTCCTCTTCGGTAATGGCCGACAGCGCTTCTTCGCCGGGCTGGATGACTTCGGCGATCAAGTCCTTTTTGCGCTGCTGCAGTTCCACGATTTTTTCCTCGATGGTGCCCTGCGCGACGAGCCGGATGACCTGCACGACCTTTTTTTGCCCGATCCGGTGCGCGCGGTCCGCCGCCTGCTGCTCGACCGCAGGGTTCCACCACAGATCGTACAGAATGACGGTGTCGGCGCCCGTCAGGTTCAGGCCCGTACCGCCCGCCCGAAGCGAGATGAGAAATAGATCCTTCTCCCCTTCGTTGTATCTCCGGCACAGCTCCACCCGCTCCTTCGCAGGCGTCTGGCCGTCGAGGTAAAAGTACGGCAGCCCCCGCAGCTCAAGCTCCTCGCGAATCAGACCCAGCATGGACGTGAATTGCGAGAAAATGAGCAGCCGTTTGCCGCCGGCAAGCGCCTCCTCGACAATTTCCAGCAGCTGTTCCAGCTTGCCCGAATCGCCCGTGTAATTTTCCACGAACAACGCGGGATGGCAGCACAGCTGGCGCAGCCGCGTCAAGCCGGCCAAAATCTTCATCCGGCTCTTCTGGAAACCTTCCGTGTTCAGATGGGCGATCGTCTCCGCCTGCAGCTTGGCCAAGTAGGCCACATACAGCTTCTTCTGCTCGGCGGTCAATTCCGACATTTGCAGCGTTTCGATTTTGTCCGGCAGCTCTTTCAGCACATCGCTCTTCAGCCGCCGCAGAATGAAGGGCCGAACCCGCCTGGCCACCGTCTCGCGGGACAGCTCGGCAAACCGGCTTCGGCTTCCGAACAGCTCCGGGAATACGGCGTCGAACAGCGACCACAGCTCCTCCAGCGAATTCTCGATCGGCGTCCCGGTCAGCGCAAAGCGGCACCCCGCCCGGATGACCTTGACCGCTTGGAATGTTTGGGTCGCATGGTTTTTGAGCGCCTGCGCCTCGTCGAGAAACAGCGTGTGAAACCGCTGCTTGGCGTAATGCTCCATATCCCTCCGCAGCAGCGGATAGGAAGTGATCAGCACGTCCACACCGTCAAGGTTCTCAAGGACGCCGCTTCGCTCCTGCTTGTCGCCGGCGGCGAGGCTCACCCGGAGCTCGGGGGCGAACTTCGCGATTTCGTTGCGCCAGTTGTAGATCAGCGAAGCGGGGGACACAATCAGCGCCGGCAAGCCCGACTCCCGTATCTGGTCCCGGACGGATTCGATGAAGGCGATGGCCTGCAGCGTCTTGCCGAGTCCCATATCGTCGGCGAGTATGCCGCCAAAACGATAATGGGCGAGCGTCTTCAGCCACTGGAAGCCGAATTTCTGATAATCCCGCAAAACGGGCGCGAGCCCTTCCGGCACGGCGAAGTCCAGGTTGTCCGGATTGCGCATGTTGTCCAGCATTTGCCTGAGCGCGCGGCCAAGCTTGACGTTCCGGGTTCTCGGGCCTGCATCCATCAGCGGCAGCCCCCGCACGGGGGCGAGGTCGAGCCGGGAGCCTTTGATCTCGTTTTTCCGAACGCCCATTTCCTCCATGAGGCGGGCGACTTCCGCAAATCCTTCGTCTTCCAGCGACAGGAACGCCCCGCTGGACAGGCGGTAATACGTTTTTTTCTCGATCAGCGTTTTCAGGATCAGGCCGATTTCCCGTTCGTCGATGCCGTCCATATCGAAGCGGACTTCCAGCCATTGCGTCCGGGCATCGAGGTCGATCGTCATGCGGGGCGGGGGAGGCGTGTCGCGCAGCATCGCTTCCAGGGCGGCCGTCGCCGAGACTTCGGCCCATTTCTCCAGCTGCGGGAGCAGCCGGTATTGGAACCGGCAGATCCGCTCCTCGTCGTCGAGATACAGCTCGCTGCCGTTGTACTTGAACGAAGCCCGTTCGATCAGGCTCATAATGCGCCCTTCGGTTTCCATATCGCGCAGCAGGATGCGGTCCGCGTCCGCTTGCCTGCTTTTGCCCGGCTGCATCGGATCGATTGCGATGTCATCGTAGATGTAGGTCAGCCTGGCGAGCAGCCGGTTGTTCAGCCAATCCAGCTCCACTTTCGCCTGCAGCTTGGGGCTGACGATCCGATCGGCGACCGCCTGGGCGATGGTTACGTTTCCGATCCGGCGCAGCCCCGGGATGACCCGATCCATGAACGGCTCGATCTGCGCCGGGGGAATGAGCATCTGCTTCCCCGGCTTATAGGCGAACATGCGCTTCAACTCGTCAAGCCGCCGCAGCGAGGCATCGTCCATCCGGTGCAGGATGCCGTCCGCCACTACAACGGCGTAGCTGTCCATGACAAGCGTCCGTTCGAGGCCGCGGATATCCAGCTGAAAACCTTCCTTCGGCGCCTGGTTCAGTTCGAACTCCAGCGGCGGCGGCTCGTCGGTCACGATAATCCGTTCGGCGGTCCGCATGCCGTGCTCGAACCGGACGTTCGCCGATTCAAACAGCGGCAGCATTTCCTCCCACGCGTACGGGGGGATGATCATGCGGCGCTCAAGATGCAGGGAGGAGCCGCCGTTATGGCTGCGGAAGGCTTCGCGGTAGGCTTCCTCGCTGCGCCCGATTTCGATCAGGCGGCGCACGATCGCCTGATCCTCCGGCTTGAACGCGTGCACCGTCGGATCGTACGTGAACAGCTTGGCGAACGCATACGGCAGCTTGGCCTCGACCTTTTGCAAAAAATCTTTTATTTTCTGAACGACATACAGCCGTTTCGGCCCCACTTTCATTTCGACGGCCATCAAAGGGGAACGGCCGTGGTCGTTTACGGGCGAACAGACGAACTCCGTCTCGAGTAACTGCGGCTCGCTTCCGGGCTCTTCGTCGTTCGGATAGGCGGCCGCGGGCGGCGCGTCGAACAGGGAGATCATGTTTTTCGCAAACTGAATATCCCGGCTGGTGAAGACCGGCGCCGGAGGCGGCGTGAACGGAACGATGCGGGACGGCTCCGCGGGCTTGGGCTGCGACTCGTAGAGATGGATGAGCACGGCGGCGATATGCTTGCAAAGGTACTGGCTATGATAGGCAGGACATGTGCATCTGGCGTCCTGAATGCCGGTATCGTCCATCACGATCCGCTGATAATAATCCGTGCCGCCGGCCACGCAGGCGCTGTATTGCCGATGGGCCGCATCGTATTCGACGCCGGTTACCCGATGTTCCTCGTAATATTTGCGCCCGCGTTCATACGAAAGATGTCCGCACAGCAGCTTGATTTGTTGAAGCGACAGGGAGCTGGTCATCGTTCGTTTCCTTCCGCTTATTGTCAATACTTCATTATACCACAAGCGATAAGCGGTAAACGATGCGGGTTGCGCGCGAACGCGGGGTCCCGGCTTACCTTTCTTTAAGTTGAACCAGATGCGTGAGCCGGGGGGAAACGATCACTTTGATGACGTGGCGGTCTTTGTCGTACTCCAGCTTGCCGGAACCGGCGGAAGAAACGGGGGATGCGCCGAGCACGTAAAACAGATCGTCGGCCAGCGTCCGCAGACATACGTCCCGCTCCGACTCTTCGAGTTCGTCCCATTCGTATCGCGTCATTTCAAACGTTTCGTAGCAGTCGGGAATGGAAACCAAAGCGTTGGTCAAATCGTCCAAAATACGATCGTACGGCCTTGTGTATCGGATCGCCATCGGCTCACGTCCTCTCGCGGGTTCAGGATCAACGTATTCCAGGTATTGCATAAACTTTATTTGCAAAGAATAAGTCCGTATAATGATTACTTGAAACCGATCTGCGCGGAAGAACGATAGGAAGAACTACAGGGGATGATCAAAGTGACTGCCAGGCAGCGAATATGGCGTCTGCTATCGAAACCGTTCGTCTTTTTTTCCATTCTGATGGCACTCAAAATTTATCTGGCCCGGTTCGTGATCTTCGACGGAGGCCATGTCTGGATGCCGCTCGCGACGGGCATTCCCTCGGTATGGGTGGCGTTTTGCCTCGTCGAGCTGCTGTTTCACAAACGCAAGCTGGGCGCTTATTTGGTGGTCAATCTGATTCTGACGACCGTTTATTTTGCCGTCATCATGTATTACAAGTATTTTGGCGTCATCGTCACTTACCATGCCTTGCAGCAGGTCGGCCAGGTAACGGAAGTGAAGAGCAGCGTCTTCTCGCTTTTGCATCCTTATTTTCTGCTGATCTACGTCGACATTGTCGTTTTGTTTATTTTACTGCTTGTCAGCCGCAAGGTGCGGGCTTGGGGAAGAAGCCTTGCCGTCCGCGAGCCGCGGAGCGCCACCGCTGCCGTCGGCGTTCTCTCGCTCGCCATGTGCGTGGCCAGCATCTATCCCTATAAAGACGGAATGAACGAAATTTTGCAGGCCCAAAACATGGGCATTCTCAATTATGAAGCGTACGTCGCGTTCGGAGCCTCGAAGGACGAGACGATCGATTCGAGCAAGGTGACGCAAGAGAAAATCCGGGAAATCAAAGGGAACGAAGCCAAGGCCAACCCCGCCTATTGGGGAGCGGCGAAAGACAAAAACGTCATCGTCATCCAGCTCGAGGCGTTCCAGAACTTCCTGATCGGCTTGAAGCTGGACGGCCAGGAGATTACGCCCAATTTGAACCGGCTGGCGAGCGAAAGCCTTTATTTCCCGCATTTCTATCAACAGGTCGGTCAGGGCAACACCTCCGATGCGGAATTTGTCGTGAACACGTCGTTCTACATCCCCCAGCACGGCGCCGCATCGCAGGTATATGCGGACAAAGAGCTGCCCAGCATGCCCAAGACGTTTGCGGAGAACGGCTATGAAACGGCCACTTTCCACACGAACGACGTCATCTTCTGGAACCGCAAAGAGCTTTACAAGGCGCTCGGATTCGGCAAGTACTACGACAAGACGTTTTTCGGCGAAGAGGACCCCGTCATGTTCGGCGCATCGGACGAAGTGCTGTACGACAAGACGGCGGCCAAGCTCGGATCGATGCAGCAAAGCGGCAAGCCGTTCTATGTGCAGGTCATCTCCATGTCCGGCCATCACCCGTTTAATTTGCCGGAGCGCAAATACAAGATGAAGCTGCCCGACAAATACGAGGACACGCTGGTGGGAGACTACATCCGGGCTCAGAATTACGCGGACTTCGCGTTAGGCCAGTTCATCGACAAGCTGAAGGCGAACGGCGTCTGGGAAAACAGCCTCGTTGTCATCTATGGTGACCACCAGGGGCTGCCCGTATACTCGCTGACCAAATACGAGAAACGATTGATGCGGGAAATCTACGGCCGCGAATACGAGGCTCCGGATATGCTGAATATTCCGCTCATCATCAAGCTTCCCGGGCAGACCGAAGGCAAGGTGCTCGAGCAGACGGGCGGGCAATCCGATCTGTTCCCGACCATCGCGAATTTGGCGGGCATTTCGTTGGCGGACCATATTCATTTCGGCCAGGATATCCTGAACGAAACGCATAACGTGCTGCCGCAGCGGTACTACCTGCCTTCGGGATCGTTTATCAACGACAAGGCCGTATTCGTCCCCGGACTTGACTTTAAGGACGGAGTCGTCTATCCGTTCGGCGGGGGAGAAGCCGGGAAGGACCTGGTGACCGAAGAGCAATATAAAAATGCGCTGGAGCTGATCAGCATGTCGGACAGCTATGTGGAGTCTCTGCCGGAAAGAAAGTAACAAAATCAAGCAGACGTCTCCACCAATCGGCTGCAAGCAATTGGACGACCCCCGCCGGATAATCCCGGCGGGGGTCTTGTTTAGCTTAAGCGCAACCGCGCGACTCTTCCTGAATTCACTTGCACGAATACAACGAAAGCCCTGCCTCTCAATCGTTCTTGCGGCTCCTCGGCCGCTCCAGTGAGAATTCGTGTTTCCTTCCAGCAGCCGTTTGAACATAAGGAATGTGAAAGGGAACGGGAGGCATAATCCCCTTTGACGGAAAAATCAGAGGGTTACACTTAAATTAGTGCTTAATGTTATCATGAATGGATAGGAATGTCAACTTCCTTCCGCCGTTTTCGGCAAAACGACGGTCACGATCGTTCCTTCCCCCGGCGCGGAGCGGACCTGGGTCTGGCCGCCGACTCCTCTGGCGCGCTCTTCCATGCTGAACAGTCCGACGCCTTGCCTTTCCGGCATAGGCACGAATCCGACGCCGCGGTCTTCCACCTGCGCGTGGACATGCGTTTCGGATTCCCATACGTCGACCCGGGCTTCGGCAACGCCGGCATATTTGCCGATATTGGTCAACGCTTCCTGAATGATCCGGTACAAGGCGGTTTCCACTTGCCGGTCCAGCCGGCCGGACAGCTTGCAGGTCAGATGGACGCGGATGCCGTAATGCTGGGAAAACATCTCCGAATAGCTTCGCAGGGCCGGCGCGACCCCGAGATCGTCCAGCACGGACGGGCGCAGCTCCCAGGCCAGATTCCGCACCTCTTCCATAATGGCGGTGACGTCTTGGCGAAGCTGCTTCAATTCCGGCGGGTGGTCGGGGTTGGCCAGCAGCCGGTCGAGATGAATGGCCATGCCGAACAAGCTCTGTCCGATGCCGTCATGCAGCTCGCGGGAGAAGCGTTTGCGCTCTTCTTCCTGGATGCGCATGACGCGCGTCATCATTCGCTGCAGCTCCTGCTCCGCCTGCTTGAGCGGAGTCACTTCGTTGCGGATGGCCAAATATTGATAGGGCTCGCCCTTTTCGTCCAGAAACGGCACAATGGTCGTGTACACCCAGTAATAACTGCCGTCTTTCGCCCGGTTCCGGATTTCGCCCCGCCACACGTTCCCGGAGCGGATGGTGCGCCACAGATCGCGCATGAACGCTTTGCTATGGTAGCCCGAATTGATGATCCGGTGATCGCTGCCGATCAGTTCTTCCCGGCTGTACTTGGAAATTTCGCAAAATTTGTCGTTGACGTACTGAATGATGCCTTTGCGGTCGGTTACCGCCACGATCGACGATTCGTCCAGCGCAAGCTTCAGATGGTTGAGCTGCTGCAGCGTTTGCCTGAGGTTGCGGCGGAAGGCGGCATCCATTTGAAACGCAGGGTCGTCGAGACATTCCAGCAGCTTGTTCACGCGTTGCGTCTCTTCAGGTGTCAAACGTCAGCAACCCCTTCTTGAGCGCATATTTCACCAGGTCGGGCCGCGTCTTGAGACCGAGCTTCTCCATGATATGAGCTTTGTGGGTTTCCACCGTCTTGACGCTGATGACCAGGCGATCGGCGATTTCTTTGTTGGAATAGCCTTTGGCGATCCAGCCGAGCACTTCCTTTTCCCGTTCCGACAGCTGTTCGTAGGAATCGGCCCCGTCTCCGTTGCGGACTCGTTCCATATACTCGTTCATCAGCCGCTTCGTGGCGGTCGGATACAGATAGGCGTCGCCTTGAGATACGGACCGGATCGCGGCGAGGAGTTCCTCGTGCGGCGCGCTCTTCAGAATATAGCCGGAAGCGCCGGCTTGAATCGAACGGAACAGGTACTCTTCGTCATCGTGCATGGTCAAAATGAGGACGGCGGTGTCCGGCAGCAGCTTTTTCAATTCGGCCGTTGCGGTGAGCCCGTCCTTCCCGTGCGGCATGCTGAGGTCCATCAAGACCAGGTCGGGCTTGATCTGAAGAGCCATCCGAATCGCTTCGTCTCCGTCCGCCGCGTCGCCGACCACTTCGATGCCGGGCTTGCTTTCCAGCAGCATCCGAAGTCCGGAGCGGACGACGGCGTGGTCGTCCACGAGCATGATCCGAACCATTCCCTCTCCTCCTTTTCCGTTTACGTCTTTATCATATCAGGAGAACTCTCCAAAACGAACCTGCCGGTCTTTCGCATCGCATTCGCCCAGTTGGCCGAGCCAGTTGGCGGAAAGCTGGAGCACGGCCAGATTTTCCGGAGTATAGCAGCGGACGGAACGGTTGCCCGCCAGAAGCACGCCCTTCAGGCGGCCTTGCGACAAGACGGGGAAGCCGGCTGCGACCTGCAGCTTCTCGACCAGCATCAAGGGAGATTGCTCTTTCATTCGTGCGGTGCCCGGGTTGCAGGGGTCCAAGATGAGCGGCCGGCCGATTCTCGGAACGGTGCCTTCCAAACCGCGGCCGATCCGGATCGAAAGCATGCGGTACCGTTCGTCGCCGCAGCCCGACGCGACTTCCCAGACCAGGCGGCGCTCCCGCTCCCGGTACCACGCCAATGCCGCCACGTCGACCGAAATCAGTTCGCGGAGCTGCTCAAGTTCCTTTTCCGCAAGTTTGCAAACGTTTTCCACTTTCCTTTTCACCTCGTTTCCCTTGTTATGCCGACCCTTTTATCCTCTCATCATTTTATTCTTTCCACTTGCCGCTGTAAGTCGGGGAATTCCCTTAATTTCGGCTAAGAAATGGCCTGACGGAACCCTTACGGAAAAATCAGGGAACTGTCCTCGTCGTTTTCAGCGTTTGTCCCGATGGGGAAAACGGCGCCGGCAAGCTATGATGGAGCCAGAAGAGAGGAGTGGATGCAAATGGGAAACTGGCTGAGAACAAATCGGATCGCCGCCGCTTTGCTTGTGGCCGTGAGGTTTTACCTCGGGTGGAAATGGGTGGAAGCGGGCTGGCACAAGATTGCGGACGGCTTTAACGCCGCAGGGTTTTTGAACAAAGCGATCAAGAACCCGGTGCTGGAGACCGGTACGGAAAACGCGATGTACCCCAATTACGTCGCTTTTCTGAAGCATTTTGCGCTGCCGAATGTAAAGCTGTTCAACTTCCTGATTCCGTGGGGCGAATTCCTGGTCGGGCTGGGCCTGATTTTGGGCGGACTGACCCTCACGGCGGCATTTTTCGGCATGCTGATGAATTTCATGTTCCTGATGGCGGGCACCGTATCGAGCAATCCCTGGATGATCTTGTTCGGCATCATCATCCTGCTGGCCGGTCCCAACGCGGGCAAGTTCGGGCTTGACTACTATCTGCTGCCCGCACTCAAACGCGCATACCGCCAAATCGTCAAACGTCAACCGCCAACCCCTCCGGCCGCTCCGGTGAACGGATAAGGAGCCGCGGGATGGATTCATTCGCCAACGATTCTCGACTCCCCACCCCCTGTATTGCCCTGGTCTTTATGCCGCAGCTTTTTCGGCGAGGCCGGGGCGTTTTTTTGCGCGTGCGGCCGCTTCCATTAGTCCATTAACGAACAAGGATGTTTAAACGCTCTCCGGACAGCCGCCGTAGCCTGTGAGCAGTCGCAGTCTGAGCGTCCTTATCTTGGTTAACGCGACAATATAGCAACTCGGCTAAGCGTCTAAAGGTGCGCGGCTAAATTGGAATAAATCCAATCGAATGCACCGTTCAGGCGCCGGAAGCCGGTCTATATTGGATATATCCAGTGTTTTGGCTCGAAGAAGCCGAATCTGCACGGCTCTCGGGCCTTTTCATTGGAGAAAATCCACTAGCTTTGCGAAAAACCTTACACGAAAATTTAGTGTCTAGATATTCCTAAATATGTAATATATTGATTCGATTTATCTGGCTTAAACAAAAAAGATCTCCTATTGTAGAAGAAGCAGACAAAATTGCCCAACTTCTCTACAAAGGAGAACTCCCATGGGCAATATACACCAAAAATCAGTCATGTGCAAATGTTTGGAAGAACTTCACCTCTCTATGGAGCGTCTGCCTCTGGCCGACCGTTACACGAAAAAGCTGACCGTATCCGCCGCCATTCTGTTGCTCGTTGAAGGCGAGATCCAGCAACGAAAAACGCTCGAAGATATTCAGCTTCACCTGCGCACCGACGAAAATCTTCAGAAACTGACGGGACTTTCATCGATTCATCCCTCATCCCTGAATCGGAAGCTGGAGAAGTTGCCGCTGGATTATTTGCAGAGCTTGTTTCATCAGTTGGCCTCGCGCTTGCAACAACGTAAACACGGCGCCAAAGGCGTGCGTCATCTGGGGAAACTCGCTCCTGTCGATTCCAGTACCTTCATCCTTCCGTTTGTGTTCGGAGACTGGGCCTTTTATCAGGACCGAACCAAGGGGGTGAAAATGCATACCCGCCTTTTGGGCTTGGACGAGGGGACCCCGTTTCCGGATCAGATCGTCTTCTCTACGGTCGGGGTATCGGACCAAATGGCGGTGGAGCGGCTAGTCACGCGAAAAGACGTGACGTACATCTTCGACCGGGGCTACGTCAATTACAGGCGTTTTGCCGCCTGGGTGGAAGCGGACGTCCCCTTTGTGGCTCGGCTGAAAACAACGAACACGTATACCGTGGTGCTGGATCGCCCCGTGAAAGCGGGCACCCCCATCATCCGGGATGCGGACATCACCGTGCTCGACAAGAAGACCGGGACCCAAGCGTCTTTACGGCTGGTTGAGTTTCAGGATGAAAAAGGCCGTTCCTACAAAGTGGTGACCAACCGCTACGATCTGAGTGCAGTCGATGTGAGCGAAGTGTATCGGTACCGATGGCAGATCGAGTTGTTCTTCAAGTGGATCAAGCAGCACCTGACGACGATCACGTTTCACAACTACCATCCGAATGCCGTATGGGCTCAATTGTACCTGGGTGTCATTAGCTATTTGCTGTGCCAATACGTCTATGAACAGACTCCAAGTCCGTTGACGATGTCCAACTTTGTTCGCTACCTGCGTCATTACTGCGAGTGGACATGGAGCCGGTTTCTTACCGTGCTGAACAAGCCGAAAGAACGCACGAGCAAGGGCAGACAGAAACGCGAACACCAAAGGACACTGCCGCGGGGAGCTCCGGGGATCGGGAAGAATACCCGTCCGGTGGTGAAGTGGATCGTCGAGTAGAACACAGCGCACAATAAACTTTTTTTGGCAATTTTGCTGCAATACTGACCCCATTGTTTATTTAGCCTATGTGCAGAAAAATGGGATGTAAAATATTGAACAAATTTCACCATATACCCAAATGATTCAATAAAGCTTCACTCATGTCAGCTTTATTGCATATCTACTGGAGAAAATCCAGCATACGTGCCGGAAAGAGGCGAAAGGAGCCGGTATCCTGCACAAAATCCAATATAGCCGCTTGGGGCAGGTAGGGTACTGGACGGACTACATGGCGGTGCACACTGCCGCAGGCACCCCAATCGCCAGGGGCGGCTTACGCCGAACGGAACTCCTGTTGCGAACCGGACTCGACGCGCGGATGGCCCGTCTTTTCAAGCCGAAACGGCAACGCAGGTTTGCTCGTTTGCCGGAAGGAACCCGACGGTTCCGCCCCATTCCGAATACGGTCTTCAAAAAACGCTGATAGAAGTCGACAGAGAATGTGGATGGGGCCGTCGTCTTTTTTTGGCGTGCCCCGGCGGCCACAAAAAGTCGAACGTGCGGTCGAACGAACGGTCGAAAAATTTTGAAACCATGTCCGGCTAGGCTCGTATATTAGGATGAAAATTGCGACCTATCGGACGGAAAGACGCCAGATCGGCTTTCGACCGACCGTTCGATAAGCGGCGCCGCAATGGCCAAGTTCAAAAGGGAGTGGAGAGATGAAGAGCGTCATCAAGTTTTCGCTGAACAACAAGTTTGCGCTTTGGTTGTTCACCCTCATCGTCCTCGTATCCGGTTTATATTCCGGCATGACGATGAAGCAAGAGAGTTTGCCCAATCTGTCGCTGCCGTTCCTGAGCGTGACGGCCGTGTATCCGGGCGCGACGCCCGACGCGGTGGTCGACGAAGTGACGGCGCCGCTGGAGCAGCGGCTTCGCAATCTGGACAACGTGAAAAACGTAACGTCCACCTCCATGGAAAATGCCGCCAACATCATCGTGGAGTTTAACTACGGCCAAGACATGGACAGGGCGGCCACCGACGTTCGCGAAGCGATCGACGCGGTGACTTTGCCGAGCGGCGTGGAGACGCCGACGGTGTCCAAGTTCTCGTTCAATTCCTTCCCGGTCATCTCGGTTAGCGCAGCCGGTCAAGGCAGCCTCGAGGATTTGACCAAAATCGTCGAAGACGAAATCAAGCCCGCGCTGGAAGATATCCAAGGCGTCGCTTCGGTGTCGGTGGCCGGACAGTATATGAAAGAAGTGCGGCTGACCTTCGACAAGGCCAAGCTTGCCCAGTTGGGCCTTAGCGAAGATACCGTCAAAAGCCTGATCCAGGCCGCCGCCGTCAAGGCTCCGCTCGGCGTGTTCGAGCTGGACCGTTCGGAAAAATCGGTCGTCGTGGACGGCCGCGTGGCGACGCTGGACGACTTGCGCAATCTGACGATTCCGGCCGTCGGTTCCGGTGCTGCCGCCGGTTCTCCGGCAGGCGCTCCCGCCGGCTCCCCCGCAGGCATGGATGCCGGGGCGGGCGGTCCGGGCGTTGCCGCCGGTCAGGGCGCGGCTGCCGGAGCAGGAGCCTCCATGCCGGCGCTGCCGGCCGGGGTGCCTACCGTCAAGCTGGGCGATATCGCCAAGCTGGAGCTGGTCGGCCAGGCGGAGTCGATTTCCCGGACGAACGGGAAAGAATCGATCGGCATCCAGGTCGTTAAAGCCAACGACGCCAATACGGTCGATGTCGTCAACGCCGTCAAGGACGAAGTGGATGCATTCAAGAAAAAGTATCCGGACATGGAGTTGGTCGTTCTTCTCGACCAAGGCAAGCCGATCGAAGATTCCGTGATGACGATGGTGGAAAAGGCGTTGTTCGGCGCTCTGTTCGCCGTCATTATCATCTTGCTGTTCCTGCGGAATTTCCGGTCGACGATCATTTCCGTCGTTTCGATCCCGCTCTCGCTCATTATCGGCGTGCTTTTGCTCCGGCAATTCGATATTACGCTTAACATCATGACGCTCGGCGCAATGACGGTCGCGATCGGCCGGGTCGTCGACGATTCGATCGTCGTCATCGAGAACATTTACCGCAGGATGTCGCTGTCCGGCGAGAAGCTGAAAGGGAAAGAGCTTATCATCGACGCGACCCGGGAGATGTTCACGCCGATCATGTCCTCGACGATCGTGACCATCGCGGTGTTCCTGCCGATCGCGCTGGTAAGCGGCATGGTCGGGCAGCTGTTCATCCCGTTTGCGCTCACGATGGTGTTCACGCTGCTCGCCTCCCTGCTTGTCGCCATTACGATCGTGCCGATGATGGCGCATTCGATGTTCCGCAGCGGCGTCAAGCCGGGCAAGAACGAGCATCACGACAAGCCGGGACGGCTCGCCGAATGGTACAAGCGGATGCTTGCTTCCACCTTGCGGCACAAGGTCATTACCGTTGTCGTGGCGTTTGCCCTGCTGTTTGGCAGCTTCCTCCTGGTGCCGCTGATCGGGACCAGCTTCCTGCCGGAAGAAGAAGACAAGTACATGATGATTACCTACAAGCCGGAACCGGGCGCCCGCCTCGAAGATGTGGAAAAGAGGGCGCTGCAGGCGGAAAGCTATCTTCTGGAGCAGCCGGACGTGACGAACATGCAGTATTCGGTCGGAGGCAGCGGCAATCCGTTCATGATGGGCGGTTCCAAATCGGGGCTGTTCTATCTCCAGTTCGATCCTGACATCAAGCAATTCGAGGAGAAAAAAGAAGCGATCGTCGCCGGCCTGCAGAAGAAGGTTCCGGAGGGAACCTGGAGCGAAATGGACATGTCGGGCGGAATGGGCGGATCCAGCTTCAGCCTCGGCGTTTACGGCGAATCGCTGGATCAGATCCGGCCGGTAGCCGAAAAGATCGCGGAGATGATGAAGCAGGATCCGGCCTTCGCCAAAGTCGACACGAGCCTGTCCGAAACGTTCGGCCAATACACGATCGTCGCCGACCACGCGAAGCTGAGCCGGTACGGTTTGACCGCCGGGCAAATCGCGATGAAGCTGATGCCAAACCGTGATCGGCCGGTGCTGACGACCGTTCAGGAAGAAGGCAAAACGTATAACGTGTATGTGGAAGTCGACAATAAAGCATACGCCACGATTGCCGACATCGAAAACGAAACGCTGCAATCGCCACTTGGAATGGAAGTCCCGATCAAGGACGTAGCCAAGGTCGAGGAAGGAACGGCTCCGAGCTCCATCACCCGCGAGGACGGCCGGATGGTGGTCAACGTAACGGCGGAAGTGACCACCAATGACGTCGGCAAAGCTTCCTCCGATCTACAAAAGAAAATCGACGAGCTGGACTTGCCGGTCGGCGTCGAGGTCAAGTTCGGCGGCGTAACCGAACAAATCAACGAGACCTTCACGCAGCTCGGGCTGGCGATGGCGGCGGCCGTCGCGATCGTGTACCTGGTGCTTGTCCTGACGTTCGGCGGCGCGCTGGCTCCGTTTGCGATCATGTTCTCGCTGCCGTTTGCCATCATTGGCGGCCTGGTGGCGCTGTGGCTTGCCGGCGAAACGCTCAGCGTATCGGCGCTTATGGGGGCGCTTATGCTGATCGGGATTGTCGTGACGAACGCGATCGTGCTCATCGACCGCGTCATTCACAAGGAGCGGGAAGGCCTGCCGACGAGAGAGGCCATTCTGGAAGCGGCCGGAACCCGTTTGCGTCCGATTCTGATGACGGCGCTGGCGACGATCGGATCGCTGCTTCCGCTGGTGTTCGGAATCGGAGGCGGAGGTGGCATCATTTCCCGCGGACTTGCCGTTACCGTCGTCGGCGGTTTGATCAGCTCCACCCTGCTGACGCTGTTTATCGTGCCGATCGCATACGAGGTGTTGATGAAGCTGCGGCGCAAGCCTAAGGAAGGTTAAGATGAACGACAAAAAGAGGATGGTGCTGGAGGCGGCCCTCCGATGCTTTTCCCAAAAGGGGTTCCGGGCCACCTCGATGCAGGATATCGCGGACGAAATCGGAATGGCCAAAGGTTCCTTGTACTTCTATTTCAAATCCAAGGACGAATTGCTTTTGTCGGTGGTCGGTTTCGTCATCGAGCGCCTGATGTCCGGGATGAGGGAACTGCCGGAAGAGCGGCATTTCCCTCCAAGGGAGAAGCTTTGCCTTCAGCTCGCCCGCCATTTCGCCAACTTCCGCCGGGAACGGGAATTCGCCGCGTTGCTCATGAGAGAGCCTGCTCTCGGAGCGAAATCGGAAGTACGGGACGCTTTTTTGGCTTTCAAGAGCCGTATTATCCTGTGGTACCAACAGCGCATTCTCGAGATTTACGGCCGGGAGGCCGAGCCGTATTCCTGGGACGGGGCGGAGCTGCTGAGCGGAATGTCGCTCCACTACATGAGCCGGATGCTGGAGGGAGGCAAGGTGTTTGGCGACCGTCGGCTCGCGCGTTTTCTGGTCCAGCGGCTTGACGATGTGATGGAAGGGATGATTCGCAAAAAGGAGCGGCCGCTGCTCAGCCGGGAAGACGTGCTTTCGTACGACGGCTCCTATTCCGATCCGGAGATGAAGTTCCGTCTAGCCGCAAGCGAGCTGCGCAAGGCGGCGGAGCAGGCGAAGGACGGGGAGTTTCCGGCCGAGCGCAAAGCGGACTTGTTCGCCAGCTTGTCCTTGATGGAGGACGAATTGGCGAAGCCGGTTCCGGAACCCCTTGTTCTCCGCGGCATGCTGGCTTACGTGAAAGAGCTGTCGCTTCCGGCCTGGGCCGATCTGGTCGAGCGGCTGGAGTCGAGCCTCTACCTTGACCGTTAGCCGCAGGGCCATACGGCCGCCTAGTATTTGGGGACATAAGCATTGACAGGGAAAATCAAAAAAGGGCGCTTCGCGCCGATCCTTGCGGATCGGGCGGGGCGCCCCTTTTGCCGCTGTCCATGCTTTACGGACGGACGGAATACGAAATGCCGAAATCCAGCTCGAGCGCGCCGCCGGGTTCGACAAGGATCAGTCCTTCCTTGCGGTTCAAGGCTCCGTTCGGAGCGGTCCACGGCTCGACGCAGATGAACGGCTTGCCTTCCACCGACCACAGCACGACCGTACCGAATTGCGGGCTGTAGTCAAGCTGAACCCGGCCGTTCTGGCCGAATGGAAACGCGACGGTCGGCGTCTTGGGATCGAGAAGCGCCACCGATTCGACGAGCCCGCTCAAATCGACGGTGCCGGCAAACGGCTTGATCTGGCCGTCATTGTAGTCGAGCAGGCGGGTGGCGTCGGACTCGTAGAACAGCCGTTTGTTTTCGCCTGTGGCGAAATACGGGTGAAACCCGGCCTGAACGGGCATCGGCCGGTCCGACAGATTGCGGTACGTCTGCCGGATGCCGAGCCTGCCTTCCTTGAGCTGAAAGGCAAACCGCAGTTCGAAATCAAACGGATAGGAGGCGAGCGTCTCCTCGCTGCTTTTGAGAACAAGCGTCAGCGCGGCTTCGCCGTCGGTTTTCTTATCGGCCACTTCCCAAGCGGAGGTGCGGGCGACGCCGTGGTTGCACATCCGGTAGACGGCGCCCTCCCACTCATACTGCCCGTCCTTCAATTGCCCGCAAATCGGGAACAGGATCGGAATGCCGCCGCGGATGTTGGCGCTCGGATCGAGAAAGGTGGCGCGATCCAGATACAACAGTTCTTGGCCGTGAAGCTGGCAGCCGATCACGATGCCGCCGCGTTCCGGACATATTTTCACGCTTGACCGGGTAGCCGGTTCCTTCAGTTCGTAAATCCGGTAAGTGTCGGTATAGGAATCAATCGCATACGCATTCGTTGCGGTCATGCTTGTCCCTCCTTTGTCTTCTTCCCTAACATTATAGAGCTTGCGCGTCCGAAAGTGGAGCAAGGCCGTTGGGCCTTAATCCCGCAACAAGTCCCGCTTCTCTCTCGTCTATTAGCAGTAGGCACAGAGATGGGGGAGTGGAGACGATGGACCCGCGCGCAACGGCGGCCAAACCGGCGGCGCACCCGCCTCGCGGCGGAAAAAGAAGGGCTGTCCGCAAGCGGCGCCTTGGATTTTGGCGGGCGATCGGTCGGCTGTTCGTGCTGGGGATGGTGCTTGCCGCGCTGTCCGCCGCGTGGCTGTTCCTTACGCCTTCCGGCACCGCGCTGCGGTACCGGGCGGCCGATACGCTGATCACTACGCAGCACCGGCATTGGGCGAAATATATTATTGGCGAAAAGGGATTGCGCGAACGGGTCGCGGCCTATGCCGCCAAATTCGAGCAAATGGGCGAGGAACGGGACACCCATGTCATTCGTCCGCCTGCGGAGAACGGCGATGCGAATCCAGGGGAGAACGTGGAGACGAAGCCGCTTACGCAAGTGGAGGAAGTGGACGGAAGCGGTTACCACGGCTACTTGCTGACCGTCCGCGATCCGAAAAAAATCCGCCTTGTCGTCCCCGCCGTCAAAGGGCGCGGAGAAAAGGTGTCCAGCATGGTGAAGCGGACCGGGGCCGTGGCCGGCGTCAACGCCGGAGGTTTTGCCGATCCGAACTGGAAGGGAAACGGATTTCAGCCGATCGGGATCGTAATCTCCCAGGGCAAGATATATTATGACGGCTTGGGCGGCAGCAAGAGCACGCAAATCGTCGGCATCGACCGCGACGGCAAGATGATCGCGGGGCGCTATACGGTCCAGGAACTGCTGGACATGAACGTCTCGGAAGCGGTGACCTTCCAGCCGCGGCTGATCGTAAACGGCAAAGGACTGATCAAAAGCCACAAAGACGGCTGGGGCATCGCGCCGAGAACGGTCATGGGGCAGAAGGAGGACGGTTCCATCCTGTTCCTCGTTATCGACGGCCGTCAGCCGGGATACAGCATTGGGGCGGACCTTTACGACTGCCAGCAGATTATGCTCGAGCACGGGGCGGTCATTGCGGCCAACCTCGACGGAGGATCGTCGACGGTTCTGGTGGAGGAAGGCGGAAAGGTCGTGAACAAGCCGGCGTCCAAGCACGGCGAACGTTATTTGCCTACGGCGTTTCTGGTTTTTGACGACCCTTCCTCGGTCGACGTGCCGAACATATGGGAAGGCTTGAAGCCGAGCGATATCGATCCGTCCAAATGGTGACGGCGTTGCCGCCGATCAATACAGCATCTCCCCGAGCGGTCCTTCCTCGTCGATGATGTCCTGGATTTCATAGACCGAAATCGGGAAATAAGGAAATCCCCAAGCGTATGGAACGATGGCGTACAACGGAAAATAAAGGACAAGGGACTTGTCGGCAATGTAAAAATCCTGATCTTTTGCCATTCCGGGGAATTTTTCGAGCAGCGGAAGATCGCGCGCCTTGATTTGCGCCTCGATGATCCGGTTCAGCCGCTTCTCGTAGTCGCTTCCCGGCTTGAACAGTTCGCCGAGCGAATAGCTGCGGCCCGTATCCGCATCGAAGGTGAGCGACTTTTGCAGCGTATTGCCGTGAGCCCCGCCGGCGAACGCATAATTCAGCAAGGACAGGCTAAGGACGCCCCGCTGGTTCGTTTTGATCTCGAACGTGCCGTCCATCTCCCGGATGTCGGGGCTGGGGTAGCCTTGCTCTTTCATCAGCGATCTCGTCTGTTCCATGATGAGATCGTTGATTTTTTGTTTTGCGCCGGGATTCGTTCCTCCGGTAACGACCGGCACGTTGATCTTCACATGATCCTGCGCGATGTTGGCGATGATAATCGGGAGCATGAGCGTCTGGCCGTTCATCTTCTTTCCCCTTCCCGCATGGGCTGCTGTCTCCCTAGCATATGCGCGCCGGGAATTCGGCGTTCGCGGAGGGGAGGCTGCCGCCGGCGATGCGACCGGCTTGCCGCCGGAAGACGCATCCAGGCTTGCTGTCAGAACAAGGTCAGTTGCACCGGCGCGCACATGGCGGCCCGTTCTGCGGGTGCTTGGACGGGGCCGGCCGACGCTTGCCGCGCTTGACCGGCGCCTCCCGGCTCGGCCCGGTCCGCTGGGCGGCGTTCGCTGTACGCGCCGGTTTCGGATAATCCGTATCGCGCTAGGCACTCGGCGATCCGTTGCTTGACCGGCCGGACATACGACTCCGGCGGCCGGGCGGAGCGCCAATACAAACGGCCGTAACGCTCCGTCAGGCGGGGGTAGGCTTGCCGCAGCACGTCGAAAAACCAGGTCTTCACTTCCGGCGTAGACAACCGGAGAAACGAAACCATCAGCCGCTTGATGCCATGCTCCGCGCATGCGGACGCGAGCGCTTCCGTCGCCGCCGGGCCGTCCGTGATGTAAGGCAGGACCGGCGCCATGAAGACGTTCGTTTCAATGCCCGCTTCCATCAGGGCGCGGGCGCATTTGAGCCGCTGCCGCGGAGCGGGCGTTTGCGGCTCGAAGGTTCGCCATACGTGCGGATCGAGCGTATGCAGGCTGATGTTGACCGAGGAGCCGGGCATCCGGCGGAGCAGATCGAGGTCGCGGAGCACGAGCGGGGAGCGGGTGGTGATGCTGACGGGAACGCCGAACTCGGCCAACACCTCCAGGCATCCCCGGGTAAGCCGGAGCCTGGCTTCCAGCTGCTGATACGGGTCGGTTGCCGTGCCGATCGTGACCGATTCGGGAAGACGGGAAGCGGCGGCCATCCGGGTTAGCTCTTTTCGAAGGAGCGACGGCGCGTCCTCCTTCCAGAAAATCCGGTTTTGAAAAGCGTCGTCCGCAGATTGCCCGAGATAGACGTGCGTGCTGCGGGCGTAGCAGAAGCTGCAGCCGTGCTGGCATCCCCGGTAAGGGTTAATGGACCAGTCGAACGGCATGGAAGGGGCTTTGACCGCGTTCAACACCGATTTGACGGCAAGCGGCTCGTACTGCGTTCTCGTCATTTGGCGCTCCTCCTTCGGTCCTGTTTTCTAAAGGGAGTTTACCAAACATATGTTCCCATGTAAACCGCCGGCTTTTTCCATGAAACGAGCAAAGAAACGCACAAAAAATTTTTTTTGAAAAACGCTTGACATTCTCGGTCGAATTCTGTAATCTATAAAAGTGTTCGCGAGAACTTCGCTGGTGTAGCTCAGTTGGTAGAGCAACGCATTCGTAATGCGTGGGTCGGGGGTTCGAGTCCCTTCACCAGCACCACTTAACTGTCCAATGACGGCGCGTCATTCCGATCTTGAAGGAGGACGCGCTTTTTGCTTTTCGGTGTCCGCTTGCAGACGTTTAAGCGCTCATGATTTTATGCCGTTTCCTGAAAAAATGATAGATAACCAAAGCGCCGGAATATGCGGCATATCCCATGATGCACCCGGACATATTCAGCATCGCGTCATCCGCATCCGCTATGCCTAAGCAGGTCGCGAATTGAAAACCGTCGTTTTTGTTCGCGATCGTGTTTTGGACGCTCTCTTTGACACGTCCCGGATTTCCAAAATACTTTAAGAATCGATTTTTCCAGTAAATTAAAATGCAAGGGAAATCATTGACGATTGACGATCAGGTCAGCAAAGAGGCATGTTTCTGCCCCTGGCCGATTGGCAGCCGCCTTCGGGTGAAGGCGGTTTTTTGGCGTCGGCCGTTTCCAGAATTATGGACATTTTAAAGACCTTGTCTTTTAATCGGCGCGCCTTTTAACATGGTAGTCAAACCACGATTTGCCATTACGAAAGGAGCGCTTATGAACACCGTAGAACAGTTGGAAGCGAAGCTGGCCGAACCTTCGGACGCGCTGATCGAGGATCTGGCGCAAACCGAAGGGGATCTGCTGCTGCTCGGCATCGGCGGGAAAATGGGTCCGAGCATGGCGCGGCTGGCGCTGAACGCCATCCGAAAAGGCGGTTTGAACAAAAAAGTGATCGGCGCCTCGCGTTTTTCGTCTCCGGGTTTGCGGGAGGAGCTCGAACGGGACGGGGTCGAGACGATCGCGGTCGATCTGCTGAACGACACGGAGCTGCAGCGGCTTCCGGACGTCGAGAACCTCATCTACATGGCGGGCAACAAATTCGGCACGAGCGGGAACGAATCGTTCAGTTGGGCCATGAACGCCTATGTGCCGGGACGGGTGGCCGAAAAGTTCAAACGTTCGCGCATCGTCGTTTTCTCCACCGGGAACGTCTACCCGCTGACTCCGATCGCGCGCGGAGGGGCGACCGAAGACGGGGAGACGGGGCCGATCGGGGAGTACGCGCAATCCTGCCTGGGACGGGAGCGGGTGTTCGAATATTTCGCCAAAAAGAACGGGACGCCGATGACGATCTTCCGGCTGAACTATGCCATCGATTTGCGATACGGCGTTTTGCTGGAAATCGCCAAAGCGGTGAAGGAAGGAAGAACGATCGACCTTCGCATGGGGCACGCCAACTGCATCTGGCAGGGCGACGCCAACGAGTTCGCGCTGCGCTCCCTCAGGGTGTGTTCGACTCCGCCGAACGTGGTGAACGTGACGGGGCCGGAGACGATCTCGCTGCGCTGGGCGGCGGAAGAATTCGCCAAGCGGCTCGGAACCGATCCGGTCTTCGACGGCACGGAATCCGATACGGCGCTTCTCAGCAATGCGGCCAAATCGTTCCAACTGTTCGGTTATCCCCGCGTATCCCTCGCCCAGATGATCGACTGGATCGCCGATTGGGTCAAACAAGGCGGACAGACGTGGAACAAACCGACACACTTTCAGGAGCGGGAGGGGAAATTCTGATGAGCGGAAGCGGAACGCTCGACGAAGCGAAACGCAACGCGCTGCATGAAGGGCTGGTCATACCGGCGCACCCGCTTGCCCTGAAGGAGGACCGCAGCCTGGACGAAACCCGCCAGCGCGCGCTTACCCGGTATTATATCGCTTCCGGCGCCGGAGGCATTGCGGTCGGCGTGCATACGACCCAGTTCGAGATCCGCGAAGCGGGCCTTTACGAGACGGTGCTGCGTCTGGCCTCCGAAGAAGTCGACGCGGCTTCCTTGAAACGGCCGTTCCTGCGGGTGGCCGGGATTTGCGGCCCGACGGAGCAAGCCGTGGCGGAGGCGCGGACGGCGGCCGCGCTCGGGTACGACGCCGGCCTGCTCAGCATGGGAGGGCTGCAAGGCTGGACGGAGGAAGAAGTGCTGGAACGGGCAAGGCGGGTGGCGGCGGTCATCCCCGTATTCGGATTTTATTTGCAGCCTTCCGTCGGCGGAACCATTTACAGCTACCGGTTCTGGCGGGCGTTCGCCGATATTCCAGGCGTCATCGCCATCAAGATGGCGCCGTTCAACCGCTACCAGACGATCGATGTCGTCCGCGCCGTCTGCGAATCGCCCCGCAGGGACGAAATCGCCCTATATACGGGCAACGACGACAACATCGTCGTCGATCTACTGACCGCCTACCGTTTTCGGGTAAACGGGCGGTGGATCGAAAAGCGGATCGCGGGCGGACTGCTCGGCCATTGGGCGGTATGGACGCGGAAAGCGGTAGAACTGCTGGAGGAGATCAAGCAGGTGCGGGAATCGGGGGCCGTCCCGGCGTCCTTGCTGACGAGGAACGTGGAAATCACCGACGCGAACGCAGCTTTCTTCGACCCGGCGAACGGATTCCGGGGCTGCATCGCGGGCATTCACGAAGTGCTGGTCCGGCAAGGGCTGCTGGCCGGCCGGTGGTGCCTGAATCCGGAGGAGGACCTGTCTCCCGGACAAAAGGAGGAAATCGACCGCGTTTACAGCGCGTATCCGCATTTGAACGACGACGAGTTCGTTTCGGCGCATTTGAGCTCCTGGCTGTCGAAGTAGAACCTCGAAACGGACACGGCTCTTTTGGCGAACCGTGCCCGTTTTTCGTATAGCCAGCGGGGCGGGAGGGAAGCGAATGCGGTTCAAAGACGTTTTCTCCATTATCGGCCCGGCGATGATCGGGCCTTCCAGCTCGCATACGGCGGGCGCCGTCCGGCTCGGCCTTGCTGCCCGCCGGCTGCTGGGCGGGACGCCGGTCGAAGCGGACGTCGCTTTTTTCGGCTCGTTTGCCGAGACGTACGCCGGGCACGGCACCGATCGCGCGATTGCGGCCGGACTGCTCGGGTATGCGACGGACGACGGCAGAATCCGCACGGCGCTGGAGGCGGCGCATGCGGCCGGCATGGCGATCGCGTTCCGGGAGGGAATCGGTCCGTACCCTCATCCGAATACCGTGCGCCTGAAGTTGCGTTCGGCCGAACGCGAGACGACGATGACAGGCTGCTCCATCGGCGGAGGAGCGGTGGAAGTGGTCGAAGTGGACGGCTTCGACGTCCGCTTCTCGTGCCACTATCCGACGTTGGTGCTGTTTCACCGGGATCGGGTCGGGTTTTTGGCGGAAGCGACCGCGTCGCTGACCCGATCGGGCGTGAATATCGGCAGCATGGACGTCGACCGCAAGGAGCGGAACGGGGAAGCCCTTACCGCTCTGGAACTGGATCAGTCCCCGCCCGCCGCCTTGATCGGCGAGCTCCGGCATCTGGCGGGCGTTCGGCGCATCTGCACGATCGATTTGACCCGGGGAGGGGAGTAAGCCATGCGGTTTCGCAGCTTGCAGGAGCTGGCGGACGTTTGCGCGGAGGAAGGAAAGCCGATTTCCGCCGTCATGATCGAGGATCAGGCGAATGAAAGCGGACTTGGCGAAGAAGAAATCCGGCGGCGCATGTCCGAATATTACGCCGTAATGAAAGAAGCGGTCGCACGGGGAATGCGGGAGGACACGACGTCGGCCAGCGGGCTGACCGGCCTGGACGCGCAGCGGGTGGGACGCCTTGTGCAGCGGGGGGAAAGCGTCCTCGGCGCCGATGCGGGCAAGGCGTTGTCTTACGCGCTGGCGGTGTCGGAGGTGAACGCCTCGATGGGAAGGATCGTCGCGACGCCGACGGCCGGCTCGTGCGGGGTCATCCCCGGCGTGTTCGTCAGCGCGCAGGAAAGGTTCGGCTGGGACGACGGGCGGATGGTCGACGGGTTGTTTTGCGCGGGGGCCATCGGGTACGTCATCGCCAACCGGTCGTTCGTCTCCGGGGCGGAGGGCGGATGCCAGGCGGAGATCGGTTCGGCGATCGCCATGGCCGCCGGAGCGCTGACGGAGCTCAGAGGCGGAACGCCGATGCAGTCCGTTCACGCCGTCGGCCTGGCGCTCAAAAACACGCTCGGCCTCATCTGCGATCCGGTCGGAGGGCTGGTGGAAATCCCCTGCATCGTCCGCAACGGCTTCGGCGCGGTGACCGCGCTGGCGGCGGCCGATATGGCGCTGGCCGGCGTCAGGAGCGTCATTCCCGGCGACGAAGTGATTCAGGCCATGCTGGAGGTCGGCTCGGCGATGCCGGAAGCGTTCCGGGAGACGGCCAAAGGCGGGCTGGCGAATACGCCGACCGGCCGAAACATCATGAAGGAATTGAAAAATCGCGCCAAGCGATCGGAAAGGGAGCGGTCCGATGACGGAGCTTGAATTGCTGAGGGAAGCGTTTGACCTGCAGGAATCGCTGGTGAGCATGCGGCGCATGTTTCATCAAAATCCCGAATTGAGCTTTCAGGAGCGGTTGACTTCCTCCGAAGTGGCCGCCGAACTGAAACGGATCGGAAGCTGGAGCGTCAGGACGGAGGTCGGAGGGTTCGGGGTCGTCGCGGAATTGACGGGCGCGGGCGGAGGGCGGACGGTCGCCTTGCGGGCGGACATGGACGCGCTGCCGATCGCGGAAGAGACGGGGCTGCCGTACGCGTCGGTTCGGCCGAACGTCATGCACGCCTGCGGCCACGACGCCCATACGGCCATGCTGCTCGGCGCTGCCCGCCTGATCGCGCGGCGCCGAGCCGAGCTGGAGGGGACCGTTCGGCTTTTGTTCCAGTCCGCCGAAGAAATCAACGAAGGGGCCAAAGCGATGATCGCCGAGCGGGCGCTGGACGGAGTCGACGAAATTTACGGTCTGCACAACGATCCGCTGCTGCCGGCCGGCCGCTTCGCCTTGCGTCCCGGGAGCATGATGGGCTCGGTCGACCGGATCGAAATGACCGTCGAGGGCAAAGGCGGCCACGGAGCCATCCCGGATGCGAGCGTCGATCCGGTCGTCGCCGCGGCCTCCATCGTCATGGGCCTGCAGACGGCCGTAAGCCGGGAAATCTCCCCCTTCGAGCCGGCGGTGGTCACCATCGGAAGCCTGCAGGCGGGGGAAGCCGGCAACGTCATTCCTTCCCGCGCCCGCCTGACGGGAACGGTACGGACGTTCTCGCCCGAAGTCCGGCGCTCCATGCCCGAACGTCTGGAACGGTTGGTCCGGAAGCAGGCGGAGGCGTTCCGCTGCCGGGCCGAGCTGCGCTATATCGAGCAGGTTCCCGTCCTGTCGAACGATCAAGCTTGTTGCCGGGCGGCATGGAACGTCTTGACCCGCCTCGCCGGGGAGGCGAACTTGGAGGAAGCCAGGCCGACGATGGCCGGAGAGGATTTCTCCGTCTATTTGCAAGCGGTGCCCGGGTGCTTCGTCTGGGTCGGCTCGGGGTCTTCGGACGGCGGGGAAGCGTACGGTCTGCACCACCCGAAATATACGATTGACGAACGCTGCCTGCCTTACGGGGCGGCTTATTTCGCGGCGATCGCCATGGAGCGGACGAGGCCGGGCGGGTAAAAGGTTTTTTCGCGGCGGCGCCGAATGTATTTCTCATTCCGCAATGCAGCACGCGAAGACGGAGGTTGGTCGATGTGGCAAGGCGAAATACGGAAGAGCAGCGCCAGGAGATCAAAATCGGCATTATCGGACCCGTCCCGGCGGTAGAGCAAATCAAGCAGACGATCAAGGCGTTCCCGACGTTCAAACCGGTTTTCAAAACGTTTCGCGAGGAAAAAGCGGTCCCCGCGCTGGCCGCCGAGTTGCGCGGACAAGTGGAAGTGATGCTGTTTTCCGGTCCCCATCCGTATCAGTTGGCGCAAGAAGCCCATCGTTTCGACATTCCGGTGCACTACGTGCCGCTGAAAGGGACGGGGCTGTTCCGCGCCCTTTACCGGCTCCATAAGGAATACGGGCTGTCCTCGCTTTCGGTCGATTCCGTTCCGCCCAAGGCTATGGCCAAGACGCTCAAGGATCTCGGAGAAGAATCCGTCGAGGTGTCCTGGTTCTCCGGCGGGCTGAACGCTCCCCTCGACGATCTCGTCGCCTTTCACGCCCAATGCTTTCGTGAAGGCCGTTCCCGCGCGGCGCTGACCGGACTTCACGCCGTATCCGAAGCGCTGGACCGGCTGAACATCCCCAACGCGTTTTTGATTCCGACGGAGCAGGACATTACGGTCGCGCTCGAGAGGGCTCTTCTGGCCACGGAAACGAGAAGGAGCAAGGAGTCGCAGGTCGTGTTCGGCTTCGTGAACGTGGACGATTTCGGCAAGGTGGCGGGAACCAAGTCGTCCGAACACGAAGTTCAGCGCCTGAAACTGGACGTTCACCGCACGCTGCTCGGATACGTCGAATCGCTGGACGGCCACCTGACCCATCTGGGCGGAGACGAGTACATGTTCGTGACGACGCGGGGGATCTTCGAGCGGGAGACCGGGGGGTACAAATCGGTTCCCCTTGCCAAAGTGATCGATCAAGAGTACGGCCTTTCCCTCAGCATCGGCATCGGCTTCGGGCGGTCGGCGGGCGAAGCGGGGATGCACGCCCGGGCGGCGCTTCGGCATTCCAAGGAAGCGGGCGGCAATTTCTGCTTCATCGTCCGGGAAGACAAGAGCCTGATCGGGCCGCTTGAAATGACGGAGTCGCTGGAATACGACCTGTCCCTGCTCGACGCCCGAATGCTGAAGGAAATCGAATCCGCCGGCCTGTCGCTCCAATATGTCAGCCGTCTGATCGGCAGCGTCACCAGACAGGGCCGGACCGACTATTACGCGCAGGAGCTGGCGGAGATACTGGGCGTAACGGTGCGAAGCACCCATCGTTACCTGACGGCCTGGTACGACGCGGGCTTGGTCGAAATCGTCGGCGAGACGAAAGGGGAGTGCAAAGGCCGGCCCCGGCAGATTTACCGCCTTTCGTTCCTCAAGGACTTGATCCGGTAGAAGCCGGAGTTGACAGGCGTTCTTCCGGTTGGCTATCATTTAGATATATACCAGATAAGAACCAATGTCGGCGGGAACCGGCATGCATAGCGAAGGGGTTTGGAGATGACCAACAAACCGAGCCGAACGACATTCCGGAAACGGTTGGATGAAATGGTATCCCTGTTGAGAGAAGAAATCGTGTCCGGCAAGCGTCCGATCGGCGAATTTTTGCCGTCCGAGCAGGCCTTGGGCGAGCAGTTCCAGCTCAGCAAAAATTCCGTCCGGAAAGGCCTCGAGATGCTGGTGGCGGAAAAGCTGATCGAGAAAGTGCCGAGAGTCGGCAACCGCGTCGCCAGACCGGACGCGGAGGGCGTCGTGACCGTAAAGTTCGGCTATTATCCGTCCGTCCTGCAGGAAGGGCTGATCAACCGGGTGCTTTCGGACTTTCACACCGGGCATCCGCATATCCGGGTGCGGTCGATTCCGCTTCCGTACGACCAGTTCGCCGGCACGGTCGCGGAATACATGCGAAGCGACCTGCTGGACGTGATGACGATCAACTATACCGATTTCCGGCACATGGCGGAGGGCGGGCTCGCGGATCTGCTCGAGGAGCTGGAACCGAAGCCCGAGCTGTATCCGTTCGTTTCCAAAGCGTTTGCGGACAACGGCGCCGTCTGCGCGCTCCCCTTCATTTTTTCGCCGGTCGTCCTTTGTTACAACCGGGATCATTTCGTCGAAAAGCAGCTTCCCGAACCCGACAGCGGCTGGACGTGGGACGAATTGCTGGCCGCGGCGGAAAAACTGAGCGAAAGCCAAGGCCGGTACGGGTTTTACTTCCACCTGCTGTCCGATAACCGGTGGCCCGTCTTTCTGCTGCAGTCGGGCGCCGCATTCGCCCCCGGCGACGGCGGGAACGACGGGCGGCTCAGGCGCAGCCTGGCGCTGTTCCGCCAAATTCAGCGGGACCGCAGCCTGTTTCCGAACTATATGTCGGAAAGCGACGCCGACGCGGAGGATCTTTTTCTCCAGGGCAAGCTGTCCATGATCATGACGACCTATTTCAGCCTGAACCGCTTTATCGGCGCCCCCTTTTCGTTCGACGTGGCCCCGCTCCCGCATCTGGGCGAGGCGAGAACGCTGCTTTTGGCCATCGGGGCGGCGGTCAGCCGGAAATCGAAAGCGAAAGAAGCCGCCCGGACCTTTCTGGACTACATGCTGTCCTATCCGGTCCAGCTCAAGATCCGGCAGCGGACGCTCAGCATTCCGGCGAACAAGAAGGCTGCGGAATGGCAGGGCAAAGAATCGATGGTTCGCCCCTCCCGCTTTCATATGTACCGGGAAATCATCCCGACTTTCCGCTTGTTTACGGATTTGAATCTGGCGGCGTCCCAACTGGAGACGGTGCGGAAGGAACTGAAGCTGTTCTGGTCCGGCATGGAAGACGAAGAATCCGTCATCCGGCGGCTGAAGTCGCAGCTTTATCCGGTTGGCGCGCGGCAATAGGAGGAATCCGGCGCAAGGAGAAGAACGGCTTCGGCCGTTTTTTGTTTATGTCATATTATCTACCCTGCCAGAACAACCCCAAGCATCCCCTGTCCTTAATCCGTCTTTATTTGTCAGTTTTGTTGACGCATACCCCGAGGTTTTCTATGATGGATATAGACTAGATATGAACAAAAACGAAGACATCGGCCGATTGCGGGGAGAGGGGGAGGCGGAAAGCTTTCGGATGCGGAAAAACAGGTTCAGTGGCGCGATCTGTCGGCTGTCTTTAAATGGTCCATAAAGCCGAAGGGCGTTGACGGCGCTTTCAAAGCTCCTTTACAATGCAGATATGAACCAGATAAGTATTAGAAATAGCGTTGCGACATACTCCAAAACCGAAGGGAAGGTCTGCATGTTCAAAAAAGGGATTCTTCTTCTCGCGATCCTGGTCTGGTCTCTGGCGTTGGCCGCCTGCGGCTCGAACGGCAACCGGGATACCGCCGCTTCGAGCCCGCCGGCATCGCCGCCGCCGTCGGCATCGGCTTCCGGCGAAAGCTCCGGCACGCCTGCGGGCGAAGCGTTGTCCGGCGAAATCACCGTCTGGGCCCATCCGTACGTCAGCGAGGAAAAAGCTTCGGAATTGAAAGCGTTTTGGAATGCGGTCATTCAAGATTATAATGCGAAATACCCCAACGTGAAAGTGAAGTACGAGGAGATTCCGTGGAAGGAACGGGAGCAAAAAATCTTGACCGCGATCGCTTCCGGAACGGGACCGGACGTCTTCTACCAAATTCCGGACCAGGTGCCGCAGTTCGCCAATCAAGGCGTGCTGGCTCCGTTGGACGACTACCTGGCGGACGCGGATTTGGCGGATTTCAACGAAGGGGCGCTTCGGGCCGGCAACTTCGGCGGCAAGCAATACGCGCTGCCGATTCTGCAAGAGACGCAAACGCTCATTTACAATGCCGATATCGTGAAGGCGATCGGCGAGGACCCGGCGAAGCTCCCGACGACTTGGGACGAATTCAACGCCTGGGCGGAGAAGGCGGTTTCGAAAGGTTATTACGCCCGCGATTTCGCCGGAGCGGAAGCTTGCTGCAACGCGACTTTGTATCCGCTTTTATGGCAAAAAGGCGGAGACGTTCTCGCGGAAAACGGCAGCGTCATTCTGGACAACGAAGCCGGCGTGGCCACCTTCCAATACATCAAGGACATGTACGACAAAAAATGGATTCCGGCCGATTCCGTCTCGAACAAAGACCAGTTCCCCGAATTTTTGTCCGGCAAAATGATGGCGATCTGGGGAAGCGGGTATACGGTCAACGTCCTCAACGAAGAAAAAATCAATTACGTCATCGGCGAGCCGCTGACGGATAAGGTGAAAGCGACTTTCGGGACGGTCGGCATGTTCGTCGTGTCGGAAAAAAGCAAAAACAAAGCGGCGGCGGCCGAGTTCGTCAAGCTGCTCACCAATAAAGAAAATCAGGAAGCCTTCAACAAATTGACGAACTACATTCCGGCCCGGAAGTCGGCGGGGTCCATCCACGACGGCGACGAAGTGATGAAGAAGATGACCGAAATCGCCGCCGTCTCCCGCCCGGGAATCGTAAGTCCCGTCGCGCGGACGATTATGCCCAAGATCCAGGCGGAAATCGCCGCCATGCTCGAAGGCGCCAAAACGCCGCAGGAAGCCGCCGGCGCAGCCGCTCAGGCCGTGAAAGACGAATTGGCCAAATTGTAAGGAAGCCGTCGCCGCTTGCGGGCGCGCACGGTTTTGCGGGAGCCGCGCAAGGGGTGCGCGGCTCTTCTGTTCCAATCTGATCTTCGGGGGGACGCGGATTGAAAGCATATGCGACGGCGGATACCGCCAACGTCTCGGCGAAACCCGGGTTGGCCGCCCGCTTGAAAAAAGAATGGCGGAAAAACGCGTTCGTCTACGTCGTTCTGGTGCCGGTTTTGCTTCATTTTCTCGTGTTTCAGGCCTTCCCGCTCGGCTTTAGTTTCGTGCTTTCGTTCATGGACTGGCCGATCATCGGAAAAGCCGAGTTTGCCGGATTCAAGAATTGGGAAACGTTCCTTCACGACAGGCTGGCCTGGAAGTCGATCGGCAATACGCTCCTCTTCTCGCTGTATTACATTTTGCCGACAATGGGGATCGGGCTGCTGCTCGCGCTGCTCGTGAGCGGTCCGGTCGAAGCTGGCCGGCTTTTTCAAAAGCGTCTACTTTGTGCCGGTCGTCACGTCCTTCGTCGTCATCTCCGGCATTTGGGCCTGGATATTCAAAGGGAACGATACCGGCATTTTCAACTACGTGCTAAGCTGGTTCGGAATCGGGCCGCAATTGTTTTTCTCGGACTCGAAGCAGGCGATGATCGTGCTGGCGTCGCTGAGCGTGTTCAAAGTCTGCGGAAGCACGATGGTGTATTACTATGCGGGGCTGAAGTCGATTCCGGGGCATTTGTACGAAGCGGCCAAAATCGACGGGGCTTCGGGCTGGACGATGTTCTGGCGCATCACCTTCGTCCTGCTGCTGCCGATCCATTTTTACGTGGCCATTTTTACGACGATCGGTTCGTTTCAAATCTTCGATTCGGCCTTCCTGCTCACGTCCGGCGGACCGAATTACGCGACGACGACAATCGTCTACTACTTGTACCAGGAGGGCTTCGTCGGCCTGCGCATGGGGTATGCGAGCGTGCTGGCGTATGTCCTGTTCTTCATCGTATTGATCCTGTCCCTTGTTCAGCGGAAGTTTCTGGGCAAGGAAGTCCATTATTAACGGGGTAGCCGGAAGGGAGCCGCCGATATGCCAGCCGCGTTAAAAAGACTGCCTTTGTACGTCGTCTTCGCGCTCTTGGGCGCCGTCTTTCTGTTTCCGTTCGTCCTGATGGCGCTCGGCTCGTTTCAGAAGGTGGGACGGGCGATCGCCGACCCGCTGTTCTGGATTCCGGACGAACCGACCCTGTACAACTTCAACTACATCTTCGAAGCCAGCAACTTTGCGAGATGGATCGGCAATTCCTTGTTCCTGACCTTGGTCCCGGTAGCCGCCCAGCTTTTTCTCGCGGGCTTGCTCGGCTACATTTTCGCGAAAAAGCGGTTTTTCGGCAGGGAAACGATATTTTGGCTGCTGATGGCGGTCGTCATGGTGCCGAACCAACTGCTCATCATCCCGAAATTCATCATGTTCAGCAAGTTCGGCTGGGTCAACACGTACGCCTCCATTATCGTCCCCGAGCTCTGGTCGATTATGGGCGTATTCCTCGTCCGGCAGTTCATGCTGACCATCCCGAACGACATGGAGGAAGCGGCTTACATCGACGGCGCCGGAGACTTTCGGGTGTTCTTTCAGATCATGCTGCCGCTGGCCAAACCGGCGCTGGCCACGGTAGGGACGTTCGCTTTCATCTCGTGCTGGAACGACCTGTTTACGCCGCTCATTTTCCTGACGGCGGAAAAGATGTATCCGATCACGGTCGGCCTGTCCTCGCTATTGACCAAAGAAGGGAATTTCGGCATCGAGATGGCGGGCGCGGTCCTTTCGTTCATTCCGACGTTCTTGATTTTCCTGTTCTTTCAGCGCTATTTCACCGAAGGGATCGCCATGTCCGGCATCAAATCCTGAGCGGCGGCCGCTCCAAACGCATAGAGACATACCACTTGACGGAGGGAGAACAACCTTGAAAACTGTGATCGCCCAAGCCGGCGCCGTGAAAACGGCGGAACAGCCCAAGCCGCGGGTAGCCCCGAATTTCGTGTTGATCCAAACGGTTTTTTCGGCCATCAGTCCGGGGACCGAAATGTCCATGGTAAAGCGGGCCGGCGACCGGCCCGTTCAGCTCGGCTACAGCGCCTCCGGCATCGTGCTGGAAACGGGAGAGGGGGTTGCCCACGTGCGCCCCGGCCAAAAGGTGGCCTGCTACGGAGCGCCGTTCGTCCATCATGCCGAAACGCTGGCGGTGCCCAAACACTTGGTTGCGCCCGTGCCGGACGGCGTGACCTTCGAAGAAGCGTCGCTGGCCGGATTGGGCGCCATCGCGATCCACGCCTTGCGGCAAGCCGACCTCCATTTCGGGGAAAGCGTCATTGTCGTCGGCCTGGGGATTCTCGGCCAGATCATCGCCCAGGTCGCGCATGCCGCTTCCTGCCACGTGATCGGCCACGACCTGCTCCCTTCCCGCTGCGAGCTGCTGCGCCGGGCGGGAATATCCCGCGTGTTCGATAAGGCTGAAGAAATGGAGCGCCATTTGTCCGAACATACGAGAGGGGAGGGCGCGGACGCGGTTATCCTGTGCGCCGGCGGCCCTGCGCCGGAACTGATCAACGCATCGCTGAGGCGCCTCCGCGACAGAGGAAAAATCGTCGTCGTCGGCGATTTGAAGATGGAATTCGAACGGGAGCTCATGTTCGCGAAAGAAGCGCAGATTCTCATTTCCCGCGCCGGCGGACCGGGCCGGTACGACCGGGATTACGAGGTGGGCGGGTTCGATTATCCCGTCGGGTACGTCCGGTGGACGGAAGGCCGCAACGTCGAGGAGTACCTGCGGTTGTTGGCCGAAAAGAAACTTCGCGTTCGGGAGCTCATCTCGGAGGTCGTGGACGTGGAAAACGCGGCGGATGCGTACCGGCTGTACACGAGCGCTCCCGAGCGGACGGTCGGCGTCCTGCTGCGGTACGCAGGCCGGCCGGCATGAGAAAACCTCCATCAGCTCGTCGATTTGAACACTTCCCATGCGGAACGGTTCGTGCCGGCAGATCGATAAACGTTGGAAAAAAGAAGAAGGTTTCGGCGCGAGCGATTCTTTTGACAAACAAATATTGCGCTTACATCCGTCCGGGATTAGACTGGAATTACCTATGACGATTAGGGGCGGATTCCCGATGCGAATGAACTGGTATTACCGGATGATGCTTTCCTACACGCCGATTTTCTTTGTCGCCATTTCCTCGCTGATTTTAATTTTCTTTACTATGCTCAACCGTTCGTCCGAAAACCGCTACATGGAGACGAACAAGGCGATTGTCCGGCAATTGATGGAGAGTACGGACGCCACGCTGAAGCTGATCGAGCGGAACGTGGTGAGCGAATTGTACACGGACAAATTGCTGCAAACCTTCTTTAACGACGAGCCGAAATCGTTGTTCGACTACTACACGATTCAGAAAAAGCTGATCGACGTCAAATCGACGCTTCCGTTTGCCAGTTCCATCTATTTGTACAACGCCGCAACCGACAAAGTCTTAACGGAATCCGGCGTCTTTCTGCTGCCGTCTTTCGGCGACAAGGCGTTTTTTGCGGACGCGTACGAGAGGCGCGTTTCCGCCGGCTGGACCGATCCGCGGCCGTACAGCCTGTCGGCGGACGATCCCAACAAGCAGCAGGTCGTTTCGCTGATCAAGGTGTACCCCTACGCTGCCGACAAGCAAGGCGCCGTCGTCATCAACGTTTACTTAAGCTCGATTGTGGCGTACCTGAACCAGTTTCATCCGAAGACGACCGAATCGGTTCAGCTTCTGGGCAGCTTTTTTCATCCGCCGGACACTTCCGGGCTTGATATGTACGTGCGTTCAGAATATACCGGGTGGTATTACCGGGCCGACATCATCCACGCGGAGGAGTATTCCGTGCTGTCGATGCTGTCGAACATTTGGTTCATTATCGTGCTGGCGATCATCGTGCTGGCTCTCGTGCTGTTCACGCTGATCACGCACGTCCACTACAAGCCGATTCAGGCGATCCTCGCCAAAATGGAAGGCTACATGGCGCGGAAGAGCGAACAGCTCGGGCTCAAAACGCATGCGAACGAGTTCAAGTTCATTGAAACGGCGATCGACGACTTGCTGCGAAAATCGGTCGATTATGAAAACCTGCACAAGGAAGGCGAGCGGCTGCGGCGGCAAACGTTGTTCCTGGAGCTGCTCGAAGGGTTCCGGACCCTGACCGAGCCGGAATGGGAGAAGCAGATGCGGTCGTTCGGCCTGCCGCATACCTACAAACAGCTCGGCGTCGTGGTGCTGGAAATCGACCGCTACCGTTCTTTTACCGAGAAATACAAACCGGCCGATCAGAACTTGCTGAAATTTTTGCTGGAGACCGCGTTCCGCGAGCTTGTCCAGCAGCGGGGCTTGTCGATGTGGCACGCTTGGGTGGAACCCCGGCAAATGGCCGCCGTCCTGCACTTGCATGAGAGCGGTACGTCCGGACAGGAGACGCTGCGGCAGGCGTGCGAAGAGTTCCAAAAGTGGCTTGCCGGCAATCTGGAATTGACGGTGTCGGCCGGGATCGGCGAAGCGGTCGATTCGATCGAAGACATTGCAAGCGCTTTCCGGAATGCGAAGGAAAACGTGTCCTTCAAAGCGGCATTCGGAACGGGCAGCATCATCGACAACCGAACCATCGGCGCGAGAACGAACGGAGAATCGTACCGCTGTTATCAGGCGATCATGGAGATTGCCCATTATTTCCGTTCGGGCGACGAGCAATGGAAGTCCGGGCTCGCCGATCTGATGGGGAGGCTGCAGGACATGCCGGCTTCCCGATTGGAACTTGCGGCCTTTCTGAACAACCTGATTCACAGGCTTGGGAAAGAGATCGGCGCCTTGTCGCCGGACATAAAGCGGCGGTGGTCCGACCGTTACGAACGCCGGCTCGCGCAAATCGCCGACGAGACGGAAACGATCGCCGAGCTGCACGAGAGCCTGGAGGCGGAAATGGCCGCGTTGGCCGAAGAGATCGAGCAGGAGCAAGTCAGCCGCAAGAAACATAAGATCGCCATGCAAATCAAGGAATACATCGACCGCAATTATGCCGATCCCAGCCTGTCCCTCGTTCAGGTCGGCGACCGGTACGGGCTCAAGCCGCGCAGCGTCAGCAGCCTGTTCAAAGAAGAAATCGGCGAAAATTTCCTCGATTACCTGCTCAAGGTGCGGTTTAACCACGCCAAGGAGATGCTCGTCCATACGGATGAGCCGATTCAGAACATTGCGGAGAAGGTCGGCTACACCCACGTCATTTCGTTCCATCGCGCGTTCAAAAAAATGTACGATCTGCCGCCCGGAGAATATCGGAACGTCTATCGGCTGCGGCTGTTGGAATAAGCGCCAAGCCGGCCGTTTCCCGCAGGCAGGACGGACTGTTGAGAAACGCTCAACAGTCTTTCTTTTCATTCCGTAATTTAACACGATACCGCGTTAATGCAATAAAATAAGGCAAAAAAGTAAAGCGACGGAAAACGGTTAAGGCCTGAAGGCACGGCGTTTTTGGCGTATTGGTTAACCGGAGGATTAATGACAATTTCCCGAACGGATTTCACCTGTTACAGTGAGGGGCGAGCGTGATCACCTCATGGAGAAGCGAAAAGCGGGGAGGACTGGCATGAAATCCATTCGCCAAAATTGGCAACTGTACTTGCTGCTGTTGTTTCCCTTCGTTTATTTTGTCTTGTTCAAGTACATTCCCATGCTGGGCGTCGTGGTGGCGTTCAAGGATTACAACATTTTCAAAGGCGTCATGGCCAGCCCCTGGATCGGCTTGGAAGCGTTCCGGGAAGTGTTCGCGATGGACGGTTTCTACAATGCGCTGCGCAACACTTTCGTGCTCAATTTGCTGGATCTTGTCATCGGATTTCCGATTCCGATCGTGCTGGCGATTCTGTTGAACGAACTGCGTATCCGGTGGTTCAAGAAAAGCGTGCAGACGATCCTGTATCTTCCCCATTTTATTTCATGGGTCATTATCGGCGGAATGGCGGTTCAGCTGCTGGCGACGCATTCGGGGGTCGTCAATCAGATATTGACTTCTTTCGGTTTGAAAGCGATCCCATTTTTGTCGGAGCCGATTTACTGGATTTTCTCCTACTTGGGCATCGGCATCTGGCAAAGCGCCGGATGGGGGACGATCATTTATTTGGCCGCTTTGACGGGCATCAATAAAGATTTGTACGAGGCGGCCGAGGTCGACGGCGCGAGCCGGCTGCGGAAAATGTGGCATATCACGCTCCCGGGGATCAAGCCGACCATCGTCATCCTGCTCATCATCAACATCGGCCATATGGCCAGCATCGGTTTCGATCGTCCTTACGTGCTCAGCAATCCACAGGTGATCGACGTATCGGAAGTCATCAGCACATACGTATACAAAATCGGCATTCAATCGGCGAGGTATACGATCGCCACCGCCATCGGCCTGTTCCAGGCGGTCGTCGGTCTTGTCTTCCTGCTGTCCGCCGAGCTGTTTTCACGCAAAATCAACGATCAAGGCATTTGGTAAGGAGGTTGGCATGATGAAGCAGTACGGCAAGTACGGCAATGGCAAAGCGGCGGATTATGTCATCATGGGTTTTATCGCGGCGGCGAGCCTGCTGTGTTTGGCGCCGATGCTGAACATTCTGGCGCTCTCGCTCAGTTCGAACGGACCGATTATGGCCGGCAAAGTCACGTTTATTCCCGTCGACATCGATCTGACCGCTTACAAAACCGTATTCGGCAACGCCGCCATGATCAAATCGCTGGTGTTTACCGTTTGGATGGTCGCGCTGTTTACCGCCGTCTCCATGACGATGACCATCATGGCCGCTTACCCGCTCACGAAGCCGAACTTGAAGGGCCGCGGTTTTTTTCTGTTCATCATCGTCCTGACCATGTTCTTCAGCGGGGGCATCATTCCCGACTATCTGCTGATGCGAAATCTGAATTTGCTGGACACCGTCTGGGTGCTCGTTTTGCCCGGCGCCATTAACGCGTTCTACTTGCTGATTCTCAAAACCTTTTTCTCCTCCATTCCGGTTGAACTTGAGGAGTCCGCGCGCATCGACGGGGCCGGCCATTTTACCATTTTGCGCTACCTGGTATTGCCGCTGTCGCTCCCGGTTCTCGCGACGTTGGGCCTGTTCTATGCGGTCGGGCGGTGGAACGGGTTTATGGACGCGCTGCTGTACATTACGAAGTCGGACTTGTATCCGCTGCAACTGAGGCTGTACGAAATGGTCATCAACAGCCAGGTCATCGACATGGCGGAAGGGATGAACAATGCCGCCGCTCCGGTGCCGGAAAGCTTGAAGGCCGCTTCCATCATGTTCGCCACCGTCCCGATTCTGCTCGTCTATCCGTGGCTGCAGCGCTATTTCATATCCGGCATGATGATCGGGGCGGTCAAAGGCTGATAGTTACCCTTCTAAAGGGTTTCTATACAAACATATCATTCAAAAGGGAGTTGAAAAGAGATGTTCAATTGGAGGAAAGGCTTCGCGGGATTGCTTGCGGTGGTGATGACGGCCGCGCTTCTGGCCGCCTGCGGCGGGAACAAAGGCAACGACGCCCAAGCCAGCGGCTCGCCGCCGCCGTCCGCGTCCGCATCCGGGCCGGAGAAATCCGAACCGCCCAAGGGCGATCCGATCACGCTGCGGATCGAGCTGTTCGACCGCAACAACACCCCTGCCGGGGCGCCGCCGATTACCGACAACTTCATGACCCAGTATATTCAGAAAAACTTCGGGGACCCGAACAACATCAAAGTCGAGTTCGTCACGGTGCCGAGATCGCAGGAAATCGACAAGCTGAACGTGCTGATGGCGGCGAACCAAGCGCCGGATCTGGTGTTCACCTACGACACGCCGACGGTCCGGAAGTACGTGAAGGACGGCGGCTTGACCGATCTCGGGCCGCTACTGGAGCAATACGGGCAAAACCTGAAGAAAGTATTGGGAGACGAAGTGCTGGAATACGGCGTGTTCGAAGGCAAGCAGTACGCGATTCCCGCTCGCCGCGTTCTGCTGCCTCAGACGACGACGATTATCCGCGGCGACTGGCTGGAAGAGCTGGGCCTGCCCGTTCCGACGACGACCGAACAGTTCTACAACGCGTTGAAAGCGTTTAAAGAGAAAAAGCCGGGCAATGCGGGGGACAAAATCATTCCGTACGGCTATATCGACTACTTCCATACGCGTCCGCTGGTGTACTCCTTCTGGGAATGGGATAAAATTTCCGACGAAGATCTGTTCGCCAACCCGGAATGGCTGATGCCGGGCAACAAGGAAGGCTTCCGCTTCCTGAACAAGCTGTACAACGAAGGGCTGATCGATCCCGATTTCCCGCTGACGATGAACAAAGATACGACGCAGTTCCAGAAAGACCTGATCAACGGACGCATCGGCGCGGCCACCACCAATACGAACGAACCGGTATACCAAGGTTATTTGGCGGAAGTGCAGAAAGCGAATCCGAACGCCAAGCTCATCCCGATCGATCCGTTCTCGGACTCCCGCGGCAAGCATCCGAAGCCGGTCTATACGCCGAACGGCATCTATTTGCTCGTTCCCAAAGCGAGCAAGAATGCGGAGGCGGTCATCAAATATTTGGACTGGATGGCGCTGCCGGAAAATATTATCGCGCTGCAGAACGGCATCGAAGGCGAAACGTACGAGATGGTGAACGGCGTCCCGCAAACGCTGGACAACGATAAGGCGAAGCAAACGCTGTACAATTACACCGATTACCTGATGATTCTGAACGGCAAATTCGTCAGCCTGACCGACGAGAAACTGAACATCGCGGCCAACGCGTCCGATCCGAATTTCAAAGACTTTACCGTCGCCAGCATCGAGGCGGGATCGAACGACGGCGTCACGAAGCCGACCGTCACCGCGGCGATCGAATCGGAAATCAAGTACGCCACGACACTCAAGGAAAAAGACGACGAGATCTTTGTGAAGGTCGTGACGGCCAAACCGTCCGATTTCGATAAAGTGTACGACAAGGAAGTGCAAGACTATATGAAAATCGGCGGCCAAGCCGTCATGGACGAGAAACGGGCGGCTTACCGCGCCGAAAAAGGCCAGTAAAACCGGTTGAACCGTCCCCTGTTGCAAGCCGAACGGGGGACGGTTTCCTTCCGCATTCAACCCAAAGGAGATGCATCCTATGATCCGTGTAGCCGTCATTGGAACGGGTGCCATATCCGACGCCCACATTGGAGCGTATTCGCAGTTCGCCGATAGATGCCGGATCGTCGCCTTGTGCGACATCGCTTCGGAGAAGGCGGAAGAGAAAAAACGGAAGTTCGCCCTGGACTGCGCCGTGACCGGCGACTGCGACGAGCTGCTGTCGCGCGGCGATATCGACCTCGTCTCGGTATGCACGCCTCCGTTTACGCATGCGGAGATTGCGATTAACGCGCTTCGCGCAGGCAAGCACGTGCTGGTGGAGAAGCCGATGGCTTCGTCGCTGGCGGAGTGCGACCGGATGAACGAAGCGGCGGCGGCTTCGGGCAAGATTCTGTCGGTCGTCAGCCAGAACCGGTTCGGGGACGCGGCCATGAAGCTGAAGCGCGTGCTCGAATCCGGGCTTGTCGGGCGGATCCTGCATGCCCAGGTCGATTCGTTCTGGTGGAGAGGGTATTCCTACTACGATTTATGGTGGCGCGGCACCTGGGAAAAGGAAGGGGGAGGGTGCACGCTGAACCATGCCGTTCATCATATCGATCTGTTTCAATGGATGATGGGCATGCCGGATCAGGTGACGGCCGTCATGCGCAATACGGCGCACGACAATGCCGAGGTGGAAGACTTGTCCGTCGCCATCCTGTCCTACCCCCGGGCGATTGCGCAAGTGACGAGCTCGGTCGTGCATCACGGCCAGGAGCAGCAATTGGTCTTTCAAGGCGAGAAAGCGCGGGTCTCCATGCCGTGGCGGGCGACGGCATCGCTTGCGCAGGAGAACGGCTTCCCGGTCGTGCATGCGGAGCTGGAGCGCGAGATCGAAGCGTTCGCCAGCGGCATTCCGCCGCTGCGGCATGTCGGCCACAAAGGGCAAATCGACGACGTGCTGACCGCGATCGAAAGCGGCACCGGCCGGGTGCTGGTAACGGGCCATGAAGGCAGAAAAACGCTGGAAATCATCAATGCGATTTACGAGTCGGCCGCGACGGGAGCGACGGTCGAGCTGCCGCTTCGCCCGGACAGCCCGTTCTTTACCCGGGACGGGATCCTCGCGCATGCCCCGCGCTTCTATCCGAAGAAAAACGCGATCGCCGCCTTCGGCAGCAATGAAATTTCCATCAGCGGCGAGCAGAAGTGACGGCCTGCCAATTTCCATTTCTGCGGGGGAAAACGGTTGAAGGAAGGGGACACGCTGGCGGATATACATCCATCAAAGCGACGCGAGCAGCGGAAGCGTAAGAGAACGGTACGAGGAGTACGCCGGAATGAAGCCGAAGGGCTTCACGGCGGAACTCTCTATCATGTGAACATCAGAACCAACTGAAAACGGGACGAAGCAGATACGGACTCTGCTTCGTCCCGTTTGCGCCGTTCGGGCAACCCCTGCCCGGCGGCTTACCTTTGGAAAAACTCGATCCATTCGTTTTCCGGTCCGTAAATGAAGAAGTACTTGTGGCCGTTCGGCAGCGTCGTGATTTGATCGTGGCCTTCGACAAAAGGAATGTTCAGCTTCTTCAGCCTTTCGTACTCCGCCTCGATATCGGGCACGTTGACCGCGAAGTGGTGCACTTTGCCTTCCGCCGGCAGTTGGTCGTTATACCCTTGGATCAGCTCGATTTCGGTTTCGTCCGAGCCCTCGAAGCCCAGAAAAGCGAGCTGCAGCACGCCGTTCGTGTGGGTGAACCGGGCTTTGACCTGAAGCCCTACGATTTCGGTGTAGAACCGGATCGTCGTATCCAAATCTTTGACAATGACACCGACGTGATCGATTCGTTTCTTGGCCATGGCGGGTTTCCTCCTTTTGGAATGCCGTTCGATTTGAAAAAAGTATAATCCTTTAATATATAGTAGTCAAGTCGGAATAATAAGAAATTTGTCTTGACAAGTCGAAAGAGCATTCTATACTATGAAAATAGTTTTAGGACATCGGAATTATCGCCAATTGAATACCGGCTTACTGGTCCACCAGCAGCTCCACAACCGCCATTCTCATCGGGAATGGCGATGTGGAGTTTTTTATTTTTTTGGATTCGGGAGGTGAGAAGCGGCAACGACAGGTCTTTCTATGAACCGGCATTTCGATTTCATAACCATATAGGGAGTGTACGATTTCCATGAAAAAGACGTTAGCTTGGTTTCTTACGGCCGTATTTCTTCTTTTAGCCGCCTGCACCAACGAACAGAACGCGGCGGAGTCATCCTCCCCGCCCGCCTCTTCGACCGTATCGCCGTCGGCGTCCGCTTCATCCGACCCGTCGGCAGAGGCGGCAACGGAGAGCAGCGCGGCCGACACGCCATCGGCGGCGCTTCCGGACAAGCTGCAGAAGCCGTTGAAAATCGCGCTCGTCACCCGGATTACGACGGGGTCCTTTTTCGCCCAATACAGCCAGGGGATTAAAGACCAGGTCGCAGCTTTCGGCGGCGAGCTCAAAATATTCGATTCGAACAACGACTTGGCCAAAATGGCTTCCAACGTGGAGGCGGCCGTCAACGAGAAAGTGGACGCAATCCTGATCAACAACGGGACGGCCCAGGCGCTCGCCCCCGTCGTGCAGAAAGCGCTGGACGCGGGCATTCCCGTCGTCGCCTACGACAGCGACTTAACCCTCCCCGGCGTTACTTCCATCGATCAGGACGACTATTTGCTGGGCTGGCAGTCCTTGAAGCAGCTCGCGACCGACCTGAACGGAAAGGGCAACATCGGTATTTTGTGGGTCGCCGGCTACCTGCCGATGGAGCGCCGCGAGGTCATGATCGAAGCGTTCAAGAAGCGGTATCCGAACATCAAAGAGGTTGTCCGTGCGGGAAGCGTAACCGCCAATACGGCGCTGGACACGCAGGCCCAAGTCGACGCTTGGCTCAAGAAGTATCCGGAACCGGGCCAGCTGCAGGCGATTTACACCACATGGAACGAATTCACCCGCGGCGCATACCAGGCGATCAAGCAATCGGGGCGCACCGACATCAAAATATACGGCATCGACCTGACGGAAGAAGACTTGCCGCTGTTTCAGGCGGAGGACAGTCCGTGGGTCGCGGCGTCCGCCACGAATCCGACGGACATCGGCCAGATCCAAACCCGGCTCGTCTATCAGAAGGTTGCCGGGGAAACGGTTCCGGACAGCGTGTCGATCGAGCCCCATTTGATCCTGAAATCCGCGTTGCCTAAAGAAAAAATCTCGTTTGCCGATCTCGGCAAGTACGTGCCGGGCTGGGGCAGCTCCGATACGGCCAAATCGCCGTGGATGGAGGAACTTGCGAAGAGGGCTCAAAAATGACGCTTGTTCTTCGGTCTATCGAGCATGGATTCGGCGCCCAAAAGGTGCTGGACCGGGTTACGTTCGCGGTCGCGCCGGGCGAAGTGCATGCCTTGCTGGGCATGAACGGTGCGGGAAAAAGCACCCTGCTCCATCTGGCCGCCGGGGTGTATATTCCACAGGGGGGGACGGTCGAGATCGACCGTCGTCCCGTTGCGTTCCGATCCCCGAAGGAAGCCGCGGCGGCGGGAATCGTCTTTTTGACGCAGGAGGTCGACCGCGGGCTGGTTCCGTCGCTTACGGTGCACGAGAATCTGACGGTCGGTCTGCTCAAGGATGAGCGCCAAATCGGTTTCTCCCGGCGGAATAACCGTCTCAGGGCCCGGGAGATGCTGCGGCGCTTCGGACTGGACTGGAACGTCAACCGGCCGGTGGCTTCGCTGTCCATTTACGAGAAGCAAATGCTTTCGATCGTACGGGCCGTGGCGGGCCAGGCAAAGTACTTGCTGCTGGACGAGCCGACGGCCTCGTTCGACCGGAAAGAGGCGGAGCGGTTCGGCCAGCTGATCGAGGAGCTCAAGCGGCAGGGCATCGGGATCGTGTTCGTTTCCCACCGGATGAACGAGATCTTCGCTTTGTCCGATCGGATAAGCGTTCTTCGCGGCGGCAAGCTGGTCCTGGAGCGAAAAACCGGCCAGACCACGCTGGAAGAGGTGGTGGCCGCGATGACCGGGGGGGAAGCGTCGATTCGGCGCCGGCCGTACAAGGAGCGCGAAGGTCCGGAGCAATTCGCGGTTCGCGGCCTCCCGCTCGATCCCGATGCCCCCGGCATCGACTTGGGGCTCAAGCCGGGGGAAATCGTGGTCGGCTTCGGCCTGCTGGGCAGCGGAAAAACCCGCCTGGCGCGCGCGCTGTTCGGAGCCTCGAAGCCCTACCGCGCCTTGATCCGCGGCAACGAGCGCCTGATCCGGGGAACGCGCGGGGCCGCCCGTCAGGGGCTTGCGTTCGTTCCCGAAGAGAGAGGAAAGCAGGGGATTTGGAAACGGTACGATATCCGGACGCACTTGGCGCTTTCTTTCCGGGGCTGGATCTTCAAATCCAGGGAAATCGCCTACGCCCGGGAACTGATCGGCGCGTTCGCCATATCGCCGGCGATCCCTTCTTACAAAGCGGGCGCGCTCAGCGGCGGGAACCAGCAGAAGGTGGCGATCGCGAAGTGGTTTGCGCGCAAGCCGGTGCTGGCCATTTTCGACGAGCCGATGAAAGGCATCGACGTGGCCGCCAAGGAGACGATCTTTCAAATGATCGAATCCTTGGCGGACGAGGGCGCTTCGATCTTGTATTTGACGTCCGAGCCGGATGACGCGCTGCGCATCGCCGACCGGATCTTTGTCCTGTCCCGGCGGCGGATCGTCGCATGGATGTCCTCCGACAAGGCAACGGCGGAGCTGCTGTTATCGGTTGCGGAAAGGGGAGAACAGCCGAGTGGAGGCAATTGAAGTCCGGTCAAAAGAACGGTTGCCGGCGACAAAAACGGTGCCGGAATGGTTGTTCCGCTACGGCGCCGTGATTACGATTGTCGGCGTTATCGCTTATTTTTCCGTCGTGAACGAGCACTTTTTTACGTACAGCAATTTAAGCGACATTTTGCGGTCCATTTCGATTGTGACGTTTCTTGCGCTGGGCGTGACGTTCAGTCTGGTGGTCGACGGCTTCGACGTGTCCGTCGGCTCCACGACCAGCCTGGCGACGATCGCCGCAGCCTCCGCCCTGGTGCTGCACCGGCAGGAGCTGCTCGTGGCCTTGCTGATCCCGTTGCTGTGCGGCGTCTTCGTGGGGCTGCTCAACGCGTTGCTCATCGTCAAGCTCAAGCTTCCGGATCTGCTCGCCACGCTGGCGGTCATGTACATGGTCAACGGGATCCAGCTCACCTATTCGAAAGGCTATTCGATTACGAAGGGATGCCGTCTTCCGTCGGGGAACAAACCGGGCGCTTCATTCCTTCCTTTAAATTCATCGGCCAGGGGGAGCTGTTCGGCGTGCCGATGCCGGTCCTTTTGATGCTGGCGTTCGTCTTGATCTCCTATCTGTTTCTCGAATTCACCACGTTCGGCCGGCGCATGTATATGGTCGGAGGCAACCCGGAAGCGGCCAATCTGTTCGGCATTTCGGTGTCCGGCTATCGGGTGTTCGCGTATGTCGTGAGCGGCTTGTTTGCGGCCCTGGGCGGGATTTTGCTCGCCAGCCGGATCGGCACGGGACAGGTGTCCGCGGGAGCCCCGCTGCTGATGGATGCGGTCGCGTCGGCTTATATCGGATACGCCTTGTTCGGGGAGAAGCGGCCGAGCGTCGTCGGCACGCTGCTCGGATCGATTCTGATCGGCGTGCTGCTGAACGGGCTGACGATGATGAACGTGCCTTATTTCGCGCAGGACATCGTCAAAGGCGGCATTTTGGTATTGGCGCTGGCCTTTTCGTTTTTGAGAAAAGATCCGGCGCATCGATAAGGAGGAGGATTTCGGATGGAGAAAAGAAAGCTGGGAAGCAGCGGTCTTGAGGTATCGGTGATCGGCTTCGGCGCTTGGGCCGCAGGCAAAGTGGGATGGGGCCGCGTCACCGAAAGCGAGCTGGAAGAGGCGATCATCCGCGCCTACGAAGAGGGGGTCAACTTCTTCGATACCGCCCCCGTATACGGCTTTGGTGAATCGGAGCGCCTGCTCGGCCGGGTGCTGAAGCCGTTTCGAAAACAGGTGATCATCGCGACCAAATTCGGCTTGGTCTGGGATGAGAACGGAATCCATAACGACGTATCCGCCGCGGGCGCGCGCCGCGAAGTGGACGAAAGCCTGAAGCGGCTCGGAACGGACTACATCGATCTGTACCAGGTGCACTGGCCGGACCCGACCGGAAAAGTACCGATCGCCGAAACGATCGGCGCGCTGAAGGATCTTGTCCAGGAGGGGAAGATCCGCCATATCGGCGTGTCCAATTTCTCGGTCGAACAGCTAAGGGAAGCGCAGGCGATCGCGCCGATCGTCTCTCTTCAGTCTCCATATAACCTGCTTCAGCGGAAGGTGGAGCAGGCGGAGCTTCCTTACGCCGCCGCGAGCGGGATCGGCTTCATTCCGTACAGTCCGCTCGCTCAAGGGCTTTTGACCGGGAAGTTTTCGAAGGACTCGGTTCTGCCCGACGACGACGTTCGCATTCAATTGAATCCGCTCTTTCAGAAAGAACGGTTCGAAGCCGCCCTTCGGAAGGTGGAGCGTCTGAAAGAAATCGCAGCCAAGTACGGAAAAACGCCCGGGCAGGTCGCCTTGCGCTGGCTGGCGGCGAATCCCGCGGTCACTTCCATTATCGCAGGGGCCAAGACGGCCGCACAGGTGGAGGAAAACGTAGGCGGCGTCGGCTGGGACATCGACGATCCCGATCTGCGAACGCTTGACGCAGCGTTTCACGATGAGTGAGCCCGCCTCCCCGGGTGCGGAAGCCTTGTCCTGATCGATCCGATGGATGCCGGAATAACGGGTTCAATGCGCTCCTCGCCTCTCTGTCCGGTCCGGACAAGAGGAGGAGCGTTTCCGTTTTGACCAGAAAGGATCGTTGACAAAATCCGAGTAACCCGATAAAATATCAATACTGACTGACCAGTCAATCTGGAGGGAGGGGTAGTTATCGCCTCTGATCAACAAGCAACGCAGCGGGATTTGCGCAGGGAGCAACTGCTGGCGATTGCGGTGGAACGGTTCGCCAAATACGGTTATCACAAAACGAAGATTTCCGATATTGTGGCCCAGGCCGGCGTGGCGCAAGGAACGTTTTACTGGTATTTCAAAAGCAAAGAATCGATTGCGCTCGAAATTATCCAATCCGGGAAGGAACGCTTGCTTCAGGTCATCGGCAAAGGCTATCGGACCGAGCCCGGGACCGTGCAGGAGATGGTTCAGGGCTCTCAGCGGTTGCTGGCCGACATTTTCCGGTTCGCCCGCGACAACCGTTATTTTATGGAACTGCTGCTGACCGAGCGCGGCGAGGACGAGGCGATCCGTCAAGCCTTCAGGGAGGCGCGCGTTGCCATGGAGGAAGCGTTCAGGCGCAATATCCAAAGGGCCATCGAGTTCGGCATGCTGCCGGAATCGATGGATCTGCACGTGCGGGCGGCGCTCCTGATGAGCCTGATCGAAGGGATTGTCGCCAGATGGCTGTTCGGCCCCGTTCCTCCGGATTCCGATTTGGCGAATCTTACGCCTGAACAATTGGCGGCAGAGGCGGTCCGGTTTGAGTTTTTCGGCTTGCTGGGCATTTAGCCGCCGCATGGTACGAGTTAAGGAGGATGAAGGGAGTTGCTGGCATACGCGATCCGGCGTATCGCGATGATGGTGCCGAGCTTGGCCGGGATCATCGTGATCACATTCATCTTGACCAGGGTGCTGCCGGGCGATCCAGCCCTGATGATAACGGGCGAGCAGGCGTTGCCGGAGTTCGTGGACAAAGTTCGCGCCCAGTACGGGTTCGACCAGCCGCTGCTGGTGCAGCTATGGGAGTATCTGAAGCAATTGGCGAGGGGAGACCTCGGATACGCCTGGCACACGGGTCATCCCGTAGCCTCGGATTTCATCACGCGGTTCCCCGCCACGCTTGAGCTTACGCTTTCCAGCATGATCATTGCCCTGATCGTCGCGCTGCCTCTCGGCATCTTGGGGGCCGCAAAGCAAAACTCGGTATTCGACCACATCGCGCGGTTTCTATCGTTTGTCGGGTCGTCCGTGCCGATCTTCTGGCTGGGGCTGCTGCTGATTGCGCTGTTCTATTCGAAGCTCGGCTGGTTGCCCGCCCCGGTCGGCCGCATCAGCGACGGCATTTATCCTCCGACGCATGTGACGGGGCTTTATGTGGTAGACAGCCTGCTGAGCTGGGATATGGTCGCGTTGAAGGATTCCCTGCTCCATCTGCTCATGCCGGCCTTTTGTTTGAGCATGGGGACGATCGCGATCGTGACGAAAATGATCAGGGCGAGCATGCTGGAAGTCATCAAGCAGGATTTCATGAGGACGGCAAAAGCCAAAGGGTTGTCGGAAATGGCCGTCATTTGCAAGCACGGTCTTATTAATTCCCTAATCCCCGCGTTGACGGTGATCGGACTGCAGTTCGGCTATCTGCTCGGAGGAGCCGTGATCACCGAAACGATCTTCGCGTGGCCGGGGGTCGGCAATTACGTTACGGAATCGATTCTTTCCGCCGACTATGCGCCGATTCAGGCCATGACGCTGATCAGCGCCGTGCTCTACGGCGTGGTGAATCTTCTGGTCGAGCTGCTGTACGGCGTATTGGATCCGAGGGTGCGTTATGATTAAGCTGAGAACATTGCTGCGTAACCGGTTGACAGTCATCGGGTTGTCGATCGTGTCGGTTTGGATCGTGCTGGCGCTGCTTGCGCCGCTGCTGGCGCCTTACCACCCGAATGAGCTGAATCCGGAGGACAAGCTGCTGCCGCCCAATTCCGAGCATTGGTTCGGCACCGACAATTTCGGAAGGGACATATTCAGCCGCGTCCTGTACGGAGCGCGGGTCACCGTATGGACGGGCATGGTGTCCGTCGGCATCGCCTGCGTCATCGGCATTCCGCTGGGCGCCGTCGCAGGCTATTTCGGCGGAAAAACCGGCAATCTCATCATGCGCGCCATGGATTCGCTGCTTGCGTTTCCGTCGCTGATTCTGGCCATGGCGCTCGCGGCCTCCATCGGACCGGGGCTTTTGGGCGCGCTGCTGGCCGTCGGGATCGTCGCCATACCGGAGTTCGCCCGGCTCATGTACGGCCAGACCGTCGTCATCAAGGAGCGGGAATACATCGAAGCCAGCCGGGCGCTGGGCGTCCGGCACCATTGGATTTTGCTCCATCACGTGCTGCCGAACGCCTTCGGTCCCTTGCTGGTGCAGATTACGCTCGGACTCGGTTCCGCCGTCCTCACCACGTCGAGCCTGAATTTTATCGGGCTTGGCGTAAGACCGCCGACCGCGGAATGGGGCGCGATGATCTCGTACGGACGGGACTATATTCTGTCGGGCGAATGGTGGATGACGGTCTTTCCCGGATTGGCCATTGCCACGACCATTTTCGGATTTTTCCTGCTTGGGGACGGGCTGCGGGACGAACTGGACCCTCACAGCCGTTCCACTAAATAGAAGAGATACTTCATCGTTTGGGAGTGGACAAAAATGAAACGACAAAAGCTGCTGGTTTTCATCTCTACGTTATTGGTCGTCTTGCTGCTTGCCGGCTGCACCAAAAGCGCAAATCCGAGAGAAGGCGCGGGCGCAAGCCCGAGCGCTTCCGACAGCGGGGCGCAGTCGTCGCAGCCGGCTGAGTCTGCCGGAGCGAAGACGATTACGATCGCGTATTCGCAAGGCGCCGGCCAAACGATGGACCCGCACGAGGCGGGCGATTTGACCTCCGCTTCCTACGCGTTCGCGCTGTACGACCAGCTCGTCACAAGCGGAACGGAAGAAAAGGACGGCAAAACGATTGGCCGCACCGACAAAATCGAGCCTTCCCTGGCCGAAAAATGGACCGTGTCCGACGATCTGAAAACCTACACGTTCACCTTGCGGGACGGCGTGAAATTCCAAAGCGGCAACCCGGTGAACGCCGACGCGGTGCTGTATTCGTTCGAACGGGTGCAGACGAAAGGCGAAGGCGGTAGCCTGTACAAACTCGCCAACATCCAATCGGTCAACAAAATCGACGACAGAACCGTCGAGTTCAAGCTGAACGCGCCGAACCATTTGTTCCTGAAGTATCTGGCCACCTTCACGTTCTCCATCGTGGACCCGTCCGTCGCCAAAGGCCAACCTGACGATTATTTGACGCGGCACTCGGCCGGTTCCGGCCCGTTCTCTCTGGAGAAATGGGACCCCGCTTCGGAAGCGGTGTTCGTGGCGAACAAGAACTACTGGAAGGGCGCGCCGAAGGTTGACAAAGTGATCGTGAAATACGTCAAGGAAGCTTCGAACCGCGAGCTGATGCTGGAGAAGGGCGATGTCGACGTCGCGCTCGACATTCCTCCGAAAGACGTGGAGAGCCTGAAGCAAAAGGACAACGTGGTCATCCAATCGGATTCCACGAACCGGATCGTCTACCTGGGCATGAACGCCAAATTCAAACCGTTCGACCAGTTGAAAGTCCGCCAGGCGATCAACTACGCCATCGACCAGCAGAAGCTGATCCAGAGCGTCATGTACGGACAGGCTTCCCCCATGACCAGCTCGATCTCGAGCAAATCGCCGGCGCACACGTCCGAGGGGAACCCGTATAAATTCGATCTGGAAAAAGCGAAGTCGCTGCTGAAGGAAGCCGGGTACGAAAATGGCTTTACCTTCGATCTGGTGGTCAATTCTTCTACGCAAGACTATGAGGACATTGCGGTTCTGCTGAAAGCCGACCTGGAGAAAATCGGGGTGACGTTGAACATCAAGAAAGTGGCGCCGGCCCAATACCGCGAGCTGGTCAACAACAAGCAGGCGGCCGCCTTCCTCGGCAAGTATACCTCGCTTGTGAACGACCCGTCCTACCACTACGGCTTTTTGCTCGACAGCAAAGGCGCCTCCAACTACACGGGGTACTCGAACAAGCAAGTGGACGAACTGCTGGCCAAAGCCAACGTGGAACCGGACGAAGCCAAGCGGACGGAGCTTTACAAGGAAGTCCAAAAAATCGTTACGGCCGACGCTCCGTGGGCGTATCTGTACGAAAGCAATCTGATCGCCGGCTTCAGCAAGGACGTCAAGGGTTACATTTTCTACCCGGATGAAATCATTCGGTTCGTTTCGCTCTATAAATAAGATCAAGACAAGGCCCCCGAATCCCTTCGGGGGTTTCCCACCTGAGCACGGGAGGCAACGATGACCAAGCTTCTGTCCGTCGACAATCTGACCGTAGAATTTGCCGGCCCGTCCGGCCCCGTCCGCGTGGTGGACGGCATCAGCTTCTCGCTGGAAAAGGGAGAAACGCTGGGCATCGTAGGGGAGTCCGGCAGCGGAAAAAGCGTCACCTCCTTGTCCATCATGCGGTTATTGCCCAAAGGCAAAGCCGCCATTGCGCAAGGCGACGTCCGCCTGCAAGGAGAAAGCCTGGTCAGGTTGTCCGAAAAAGAAATGAGAAACGTGCGCGGCAAGCGGATCGCCATGATTTTTCAGGAGCCGATGACGGCGCTCAATCCCGTTTTCAAAGTCGGCAGCCAAATCGCGGAAGCCATCCGCCGGCATGCCCGCATCAGCCGCAAGGCCGCGCGCAAGGAAGCGATCGAACTGCTCGGCGACGTCGGGATTTCCGCGCCCGATCAGGTCGCAAACGCTTATCCGCACCAGCTTTCCGGGGGCATGCGCCAGCGCGTCATGATCGCAATCGCCATGGCCTGCAATCCGGAAATTCTGATTGCCGACGAGCCGACAACCGCGCTGGACGTGACGATTCAGGCGCAAATTCTGGACCTGATGCGGAAGCTGCAGCGGGAGCGGGGAACCGCCATTATCCTGATCACCCACGATCTCGGGGTGGTTGCCGAAACCTGCGATAAAGTCTCCGTCATGTATGCCGGGCAAATCGTCGAGCAGGGAGACGTCGGCAGGCTTTTCCGCGAGCCTAAGCATCCCTACACGATGGGGCTGTTAAAATCGATTCCCCAGTTCTCCGGAAAAGAGAAACAATTGTACTCGATTGCCGGACAGGTTCCTCACCCCGCGGATTACCCGGCCGGATGCCGGTTTGCCGACCGCTGCCCGTTCAAGATGGACGTTTGCGTGACGGACGAGCCCGGCGCGGTCGACTTCGGGAACGGTCACCGGTGCAAATGCCACCTGTATGGGAGGGAGACGAATGCCGGCGTTGATTGAAGTCCGGGATTTGAAAAAAAGCTACCCCGTCAAGAAAGGGCTGTTCCGCCGGGGAGGCGGAGAAGTCAAGGCGCTGGACGGCGTCTCCCTTACGATTCGCAAAGGCGAAACGTTCGCCGTCGTCGGAGAGTCCGGGTCCGGCAAGACGACGCTCGGCAAAACCATTCTCCGCCTCATCGAACCGACGGCGGGAAGCATTTGGTTCGAGGGCACGGACATTACGCGAATCGGCACGGAAGAGCTGCGTAAATTGAAAACCGACATGCAGATCGTTTTTCAAGATCCCTACGGTTCGCTGGACCCGAGATGGACCATACGGCGCACGCTGGAGGAGCCGCTTCGCACCCATTTGGACTTGTCCGACGAGGCCCTTCGCGCCAAGGTCGAGCAGATGCTGGAGGTCGTCGGATTGTCGAAGCAGCACGCCCTTCGCTATCCGCACGAGCTGTCCGGCGGGCAGCGGCAGCGGGTCGGAATCGCGCGGGCGCTTATTCTGGAGCCGAAATTCGTCGTACTCGACGAGCCGGTTTCGGCTCTGGACGTGTCGATACAGGCGCAAATCCTGAAATTGATGCAAGAATTGCAAAGCCGCTTGGCGCTTACGTACTTATTCGTTTCGCACGATCTGTCGGTCGTCCGGTACATCAGTGATCGCACGGGCGTTATGTATTTAGGCAAAATGGTCGAAACGGGTCCGACGCCGGAGCTGTTCGAGCGGCCGCTTCATCCGTACACCCAGGCGCTCATCTCGGCGATCCCCGAGGCGGACCCCGCCAGACGGCGGGAGCGGATCGTGCTCTCCGGCGAAGTGCCGAGCCCCCGCAATCCGCCGCCCGGCTGCGCGTTTCATACGCGCTGCCCGCTGGCCCGGCCGGAGTGCGGCAGCATACAACCCAAGTGGCGGCGGATTGCCGAGAACCGGTATGTCGCCTGCCACCTTTACAACGACGAAAGCGGGACTCATGAATGAAAGTGACGACAGTATGGCAAGGCAAACGCGTTTTTGAGTCGGTGGGTCCTTCCGGTTCCCCCGTGAAGATGGATGCAACGCCGGCTTACGGAGGAGACGGCAAGGGAGCGACCCCGATGGAGTTGCTGCTTGCGGGCCTGGCGGGCTGCATCGGAATCGATGTCACGATGATCCTGGATAAGTACCTGCCGTCGATCCGCCGGATCGAAATCGAGACGGCCGGCATTCGCAGCGAGGAGGCGCCGAAGGGATTTACGTCCATCGACTTGATCTTCAAGGTGGACGGAGACATTCCGGATTACCGCATTTGGAAGGCCATCGAGCTCGGCGCTTCTCAATATTGCTCGGTAGCCGGCTCGCTCAAAGCCGACATCCGGTACCGGCTCGTGCTTAACGGCTTGGAATCGGAGAAAGCCTGATGAATCGCTTCATCGGGCTTTTTTTTCTACGACGGAATAACTAACGCACTGTGTTTAGCTTCCAGCTCTTTAAGATACGCCAGCGGATTTCTTCGAAATCGGCGTCGTAAGACACTTTCGGTCAAACGGTTGCGCCATTGCTGTCTCTGTTGC
>Ga0310825_100189_pt1 | contig 96029 bp, 84 predicted proteins | sample WT_ome_9_FD_202243 | JGI IMG/M metagenome (GOLD analysis project Ga0310825, IMG submission 202243) | Sorghum-adapted microbial communities enriched on wild type (WT) sorghum from Joint BioEnergy Institute, Emeryville, California, United... ... | reverse complement strand
GTGGCGAAGCTCATTGAACAGGCGAAAAAATGGGGGCACCCGGCGGTGGCCATCACCGACCATGCCGTCGTTCAATCGTTTCCGGAAGCGTATAGTGCGGCGAAAAAACACGGCATGAAAGTGTTGTATGGGATGGAAGCGAACATCGTTGATGACGGGGTGCCGATCGCCTACAACGAGGCGCACCGTCGCCTTTCCGACGAGACGTATGTTGTCTTTGACGTCGAAACGACCGGATTGTCGGCTGTATACAACACGATCATCGAGTTGGCGGCGGTGAAAGTCAAAGACGGTGAAATCATCGATCGGTTTATGTCGTTTGCCAATCCGCACCATCCGTTATCGGTGACGACGATGGAATTGACGGGCATTACCGATGAGATGGTGAAAGACGCCCCGGATGTCGAAGAGGTGCTTCGCCGCTTTATCGATTGGGTCGGTGACTCAACGCTTGCCGCTCATAACGCTAGCTTTGACATCGGCTTTTTAAACGCAGGGCTCGCCAAAATGGGGCTTGGCAAAGTCATAAACCCGGTCATCGATACACTTGAACTCGCCCGTTTTTTATATCCGGATTTGAAAAACCATCGTCTCAATACGCTTTGTAAAAAGTTTGACATTGAATTGACACAACACCACCGCGCCATTTATGACGCCGAGGCGACCGGGCATTTGCTGATGCGGCTGCTGAAAGAAGCAGAGGAACGAGGCATTTTGTATCACGATGAGTTGAACAGCCGCACGCATAGCGAAGCATCATATCGGCTATCGCGCCCGTTTCATGTGACGTTATTGGCTCAAAACGAGACGGGGTTGAAAAATTTGTTTAAGCTCGTTTCGCTGTCACACGTTCAATATTTTCACCGTGTGCCGCGCATTCCGCGCTCGGTGCTTGTTAAGCATCGCGATGGCTTGCTTGTCGGTTCAGGTTGCGACAAAGGGGAGCTGTTTGACAACTTGATCCAAAAGGCGCCGGAGGAAGTGGAAGAGATCGCCCGTTTTTACGATTTCCTTGAGGTGCATCCGCCAGCGGTATACAAGCCGCTGATTGAGATGGACTATGTCAAAGATGAGGAAATGATCAAAGATATTATTCGCAGCATCGTCGCCCTCGGCGAGAAGCTTGATATCCCGGTTGTCGCCACTGGCAACGTTCATTACTTGAATCCGGAAGATAAAATTTACCGGAAAATTTTAATTCACTCGCAAGGTGGAGCGAACCCGCTCAACCGGCACGAGCTGCCGGACGTGTATTTCCGCACAACGGATGAAATGCTTGACTGTTTTTCGTTTTTAGGGGCGGAAAAAGCGAAAGAAATCGTCGTCGACAATACACAAAAAATCGCCTCGTTAATCGGCGAGGTGAAGCCGATTAAAGACGATTTGTATACGCCGCGCATCGAGGGAGCGGACGACGAAATCCGGGAAATGAGCTATCGGCGCGCGAAAGACATTTATGGCGATCCGCTGCCGAAGATCGTCGAAGAGCGGCTCGAAAAAGAGTTGAAAAGCATCATCGGCCACGGTTTTGCTGTTATTTATTTAATTTCTCATAAACTGGTGAAAAAATCGCTTGATGACGGCTATCTCGTCGGTTCGCGTGGGTCGGTCGGATCGTCGTTTGTCGCGACGATGACGGAAATTACCGAAGTGAACCCGCTGCCGCCGCATTACGTCTGCCCGAACTGCAAACACTCCGAATTTTTTAATGACGGCTCAGTCGGCTCGGGCTTTGACTTGCCGGATAAAAACTGCCCGCAATGTGGGACGAAGTACAAAAAAGACGGGCACGACATCCCGTTTGAGACGTTCCTCGGCTTTAAGGGCGACAAAGTACCAGATATTGACTTGAACTTCTCGGGTGAGTACCAGCCGCGAGCCCACAACTATACGAAAGTGTTGTTTGGTGAAGACAATGTCTATCGAGCCGGGACGATTGGCACAGTTGCTGACAAAACGGCATACGGATTTGTCAAAGGCTATGCGAGCGACCATAACTTAGAGCTGCGCGGCGCAGAAATCGACCGGCTTGCGGCCGGCTGCACCGGGGTGAAACGGACGACCGGGCAGCATCCGGGCGGCATTATTGTCGTTCCAGATTACATGGAAATTTATGACTTTACGCCGATTCAATATCCAGCCGATGACACGTCATCAGAGTGGCGAACAACCCACTTTGACTTTCATTCGATTCACGATAACTTGTTGAAGTTAGACATTCTTGGGCACGATGATCCGACGGTCATTCGCATGTTGCAAGATTTAAGCGGTATTGATCCGAAGACCATTCCGACCGACGACCCGGATGTGATGGGTATTTTCAGCAGCACTGAGCCGCTTGGCGTCACGCCGGAGCAAATTATGTGTAACGTCGGCACGATTGGTATTCCGGAGTTTGGCACGCGCTTTGTTCGACAAATGTTGGAAGAAACGAAACCAAAAACGTTTTCCGAGCTCGTGCAAATTTCCGGTTTGTCGCACGGCACCGATGTCTGGCTCGGCAATGCACAAGAGCTCATCCAAAACGGGACGTGCACGTTGTCGGAAGTGATCGGCTGCCGCGACGACATTATGGTATATCTCATTTATCGCGGGCTTGAACCGTCGCTGGCGTTTAAAATTATGGAATCGGTGCGCAAGGGGAAAGGGTTGACGCCGGAATTTGAAGAAGAAATGCGCAAGCATGACGTACCGGAGTGGTACATCGATTCGTGCAAAAAAATCAAATACATGTTCCCGAAAGCGCACGCCGCCGCCTACGTTCTCATGGCGGTGCGCATCGCCTATTTCAAAGTGCACCATCCGCTCTTGTATTACGCGTCATACTTTACGGTGCGGGCGGAAGATTTCGATCTTGATGCCATGATCAAAGGCTCAGCCGCCATCCGTAAGCGGATTGAGGAAATTAATGCCAAAGGCATCCAGGCCACCGCGAAGGAGAAGAGCTTGCTCACTGTGCTTGAAGTAGCGCTAGAAATGTGCGAGCGCGGCTTTACCTTTAAAAATATTGACTTGTATCGTTCGCAGGCGACCGAATTTGTCATTGATGGCCATTCACTCATTCCGCCGTTTAATGCCATCCCGGGGCTCGGGACGAACGTGGCACAAAACATTGTGCGCGCCCGCGAAGAAGGGGAGTTTTTGTCGAAAGAAGATTTGCAGCAGCGTGGGAAAGTATCGAAAACACTTCTTGAGTATCTCGAAAGTCGTGGTTGCCTCGACTCACTTCCGGATCATAACCAACTGTCTCTGTTCTGACGGAAGGTTTTTCGTTGCAATATATTTCCGAATGTGTTATAGTTTTAGTGGAATTGGCAAAGATAATGACAAGCAAAGAGTGGGGAAACCCACTCTTTCGTCTTGAATTGGCATCTGTCTTTCGTTCATTCCCCGCCCTGTGCAGGGGATTTTCTCATTATGCCACACGCCCATGTTTGCTCGATAAGGAGGAAAACGATGAGCAAAAAAGTGACAGAAACGGTCGAACAGCTTGTCACGCCCATTTTAAACGAGATGGGATTAGAATTAGTAGACATTGAATATGTGAAAGAGGGAAAAAACTGGTTTTTGCGTGTTTTTATTGATTCAGACGATGGGGTCGATATTGAACAATGCGGCGTCGTCAGTGAAAAGTTGAGCGAAAAGCTGGATGAGGTTGATCCGATTCCGCACAACTACTTTTTGGAAGTCTCGTCGCCAGGGGCAGAGCGACCGTTAAAAAATGAAAAAGACTTTGTCAAAGCCATTGGAAAACATGTATATATCAAGACGTATGAACCCATTGCAGGAGAAAAGCAGTTTGAAGGTGAGTTAACCGCTTTCGATGGAACGACCGTCACGCTGTCGGTCAAAGATCGCGGGCGGCAAAAAACAGTCGCCATTCCGTATGAAAAAGTGGCGAGCGCAAGACTAGCCGTCATCTTCTTCTAATAATAAAAGGGGGATTTTCGTTTCATGAACACGCAGTTGCTTGAGGCGTTAGCCGATCTGATGCGGGAAAAGGGCATCAGCAAAGAAGTCATCATGGAAGCGATTGAAGCAGCGCTCGTTTCAGCGTATAAACGCAACTTCGGCCAGGCGCAAAACGTGCGCGTCGATTTAAACATGGATACAGGAACGATCCGGGTGCTCGCTCGCAAGGATGTCGTTGAAGAGGTAACCGACCCGCGCCTTGAAATTTCTCTTGAGGAGGCGCAGCGGCTCAATCCGAACTATCAAATCGGTGATGTCGTCGAACTGGAAGTGACGCCGCGTGATTTCGGCCGCATCGCGGCGCAGACGGCGAAACAAGTCGTTACCCAGCGTGTGCGCGAAGCGGAGCGGAGCATTATTTACGCTGAATTCGTCGACCGTGAAGAAGACATTATGACCGGCATCGTCCAGCGCATTGACCCTCGCTTTGTCTATGTCAGCCTCGGCAAAGCGGAAGCGCTCTTGCCGGCGAATGAGCAAATGCCGAACGAAACGTACAAACCGCACGATCGGCTGAAAGTATACATTACGAAAGTGGAAAAAACGACAAAAGGGCCGCAAATTTTCGTCTCCCGCACTCATCCGGGTTTGTTAAAGCGGCTGTTTGAGCTTGAAGTGCCGGAAATTTACGATGGCACGGTTGAAATTAAATCGATTGCCCGTGAAGCCGGCGACCGTTCGAAAATTTCCGTTCATTCCGACAATCCGGAAGTCGATCCGGTTGGTGCCTGCGTCGGGCCGAAGGGGCAGCGTGTACAGGCGATCGTCGATGAGCTGCACGGCGAAAAAATCGATATCGTCCGTTGGTCGGCTGATCCGGTCGAATTTGTCGCCAACGCGCTAAGTCCGGCCAAAGTGCTGCGCGTCATCGTGAATGAAGAACAAAAGGCGACGACCGTCATTGTCCCGGACTACCAGCTGTCGCTTGCCATCGGCAAGCGAGGCCAAAACGCCCGGCTGGCCGCGAAATTGACTGGCTGGAAAATTGACATTAAAAGCGAATCAGAAGCGCGGGAAATGGGCATCGACCCGCATGCACCATCCACTTCGCTTGATTTCGACGGCGTGACGGCCGATAATGAAAATAGTGATGAGAGCGGTCAACCATTTGATGCAACGGCGGAAATCGAGTGAGGGGGAATGAAGATGGCAGCGCAAAAGAAAATTCCGTTGCGCAAATGCGTCGTCACCGGAGAGATGAAGCCGAAACGGGAAATGGTGCGCATCGTCCGCTCGAAAGAAGGAGACGTATCGATTGACCCGACTGGCAAAAAGGCGGGGCGCGGTGCGTATATTACACTCGATCCGGAATGTATTTTGCAGGCGAAAAAGAAAAATATTTTGGCCCGCCATTTAAAAGCTGATATCGCCGACGCGCTGTATGATGAACTGCTTGCCTTGGCGGAAAAGGAGAAACAGGTAGGATATGAAAAATAGCCGCTGGGCATCGCTGTTAGGGTTGGCGCAGCGGGCCGGAAAAGTCGTTTCCGGCGAGGGGCTTGTCGTGAAGGAAGTGCAACGGGGCAAGGCGCGGCTCGTCTTGCTCTCGGAAGACGCGTCGGCCAATACGGAAAAAAAAGTGACCGATAAATGTACGTTTTATGGTGTCCCGCTTTGCAAAGTGCCGGACCGGTATACGCTCGGCGGCGCGATCGGCAAAGACGCCCGCGTCGTTGTCGCCGTCACCGACGAAGGGTTCGCGCGCCAATTGCAAACGATGCTCGACTGATCTTTATGGGGGTGAATGTATGTCGAAAATGCGTGTGTACGAATACGCCAAAAAACATAATGTGCCAAGCAAGGACGTTATTCATAAATTGAAAGAAATGAATATTGAAGTGAACAACCATATGACTATGCTCGAAGCCGATGTCGTCGAAAAGCTCGATCATCAATACCGCGTGAACTCAGAGAAAAAAGCGGAAAAGAAAACGGAGAAACCGAAGCGGCCGACGCCGGCGAAAGCCGCCGATTTTGCCGACGAGGAAATGTTTGAGGACAAGAAAGAAACGGCAAAGGCGAAGCCGGCGAAGAAAAAGGGAGCAGTGAAAGGAAAGGAAACGAAAAAAACAGAAGCACAGCAGCAAGAAAAGAAACTGTTCCAAGCGGCGAAGAAAAAAGGAAAAGGACCGATGAAAGGCAAAAAACAAGCTGCCCCAGCCTCAAAGCAGGCGCAGCAGCCGGCGAAAAAAGAAAAAGAGCTCCCGAAAAAAATTACGTTCGAAGGTTCGCTCACGGTAGCCGAATTGGCGAAAAAACTTGGCCGCGAGCCGTCGGAAATCATTAAAAAACTGTTTATGCTCGGCGTCATGGCGACGATTAACCAAGATTTAGACAAAGATGCGATCGAGCTCATTTGCTCTGATTACGGAGTTGAAGTCGAAGAAAAAGTGACGATCGATGAAACGAATTTTGAAACGATCGAAATTGTCGATGCACCGGAAGATTTGGTGGAACGGCCGCCGGTCGTCACGATTATGGGGCACGTTGACCACGGGAAAACAACGCTGCTTGACGCAATCCGCCACTCGAAAGTGACCGAGCAAGAGGCGGGCGGTATTACACAGCATATCGGTGCTTATCAAGTCACGGTCAACGGCAAGAAAATTACGTTCCTCGATACGCCGGGGCATGAAGCGTTTACGACGATGCGGGCGCGCGGTGCGCAAGTGACGGATATCGTCATCCTTGTTGTTGCTGCTGATGATGGGGTCATGCCGCAGACGGTCGAGGCGATTAACCACGCCAAAGCGGCGAACGTACCGATTATCGTCGCCATTAACAAAATGGATAAGCCGGAAGCAAACCCGGATCGCGTTATGCAAGAGTTGATGGAGTACAACCTCGTTCCGGAAGAATGGGGTGGCGATACGATTTTCTGCAAGCTGTCGGCGAAAACCCAAGACGGTATTGACCATCTGTTGGAAATGATTTTGCTTGTCAGCGAAATGGAAGAACTAAAAGCGAACCCGAACCGCCGCGCGCTCGGTACGGTGATCGAAGCGAAGCTCGATAAAGGGCGCGGTCCGGTAGCGACGTTGCTCGTCCAAGCCGGTACGCTAAAAGTCGGTGATCCGATTGTTGTCGGAACAACGTACGGACGCGTGCGCGCGATGGTCAATGACAGCGGTCGGCGTGTCAAAGAAGCGGGTCCGTCGATGCCGGTCGAAATCACAGGGCTTCATGATGTGCCGCAAGCCGGGGATCGCTTTATGGTATTTGAAGATGAGAAGAAAGCGCGACAAATCGGAGAAGCGCGGGCACAGCGGCAGCTGCAAGAGCAGCGGAGCGTGAAAACGCGCGTCAGCTTGGACGATTTGTTTGAACAAATTAAGCAAGGTGAAATGAAAGAGCTGAACTTGATCGTTAAGGCCGACGTCCAAGGATCGGTCGAAGCGCTTGTCGCCGCCTTGCAAAAAATCGATATCGAAGGCGTGCGTGTGAAAATTATCCACGCGGCGGTCGGCGCCATTACGGAGTCAGACATCTTGTTGGCAACGACCTCGAACGCGATCGTCATCGGTTTTAACGTCCGTCCGGACACCAATGCGAAGCGGGCTGCCGAATCAGAAAACGTCGACATCCGCCTCCACCGCATTATTTACAATGTCATCGAAGAAATTGAAGCGGCGATGAAAGGGATGCTCGACCCAGAATATGAAGAAAAAGTGATCGGTCAGGCGGAAGTGCGGCAAACGTTCAAAGTGTCGAAAGTCGGCACGATCGCCGGGTGCTACGTCACCGACGGCAAAATTACCCGCGACAGCAAAGTGCGCCTTATCCGTCAAGGCATCGTCGTGTACGAAGGCGAAATCGACTCACTCAAACGGTATAAAGATGATGTGCGTGAGGTGGCGCAAGGATACGAATGCGGCGTGACCATCAAAAACTTCAACGATATTAAAGAAGGGGACGTCATCGAGGCGTACATCATGCAGGAAGTGGCTCGCGCATGATCGGCTTCGCCTCATGCGAATGCATCATCTACAACGCCCAGTCGCTAAAAGACAAACGGGCTGTCCTTCAACGGGTGATGACAAGAATCCGGCAAAAATATAATGTTTCTGTAGCCGAAATCGATTATCAAGATGCATGGCAGCGGGCGAAAATCGGCCTCGTTGCCATTGCGTCAAGTCGGCTCGCGACCGAGCGGGAACTTGAGCGGGCGCTGGCTTTGATCGACTCGTTTCCCGAATTGGAGCGGGCGGTGACATCATTTGAGTGGTTGTAATCGAGGTGATGGGTGATGAACATACGGGCAACTCGCGTTGGTGAGCAAATGAAAAAAGAGTTAAGCGATATTATCGGCCGCAAGCTGAAAGATCCGCGCATCGGCTTTGTCACCGTAACCGATGTGCGCGTCACCGGCGATTTGCAGCAAGCAAAAGTGTATATTAGCGTTTTCGGTGACGACGAGCAACGGGAAAACACCCTAAAGGCGCTTGAGAAAGCAAAAGGGTTTATCCGCTCGGAAATCGGTCAGCGCATCCGTCTGCGCAAAACGCCGGAAATTTTGTTCGAAATCGATGAAACAATCGAATACGGCAGCCGGATCGAGCGGCTGATCCGGCAAATTTCCGACGAGGACGGCCGCGATTCCGAAGAGGTGAACGATGAACCGAAAAATGGATAGACGAATCGTCTATCCATTGCCATTAGTGAGTATGACACGGAAAGGGTGCGCCGATGGACGGGGTATTGCTACTCAATAAACCGAAAGGGATGACGTCGCACGATTGTGTGGCGAAAGTACGACGCCTGCTGGGCATAAAAAAAGTCGGTCATACCGGCACGCTCGACCCAAACGTGTCTGGTGTGCTGCCGATTTGCCTTGGCAAGGCGACGCGCATCGCCGAATTTTTAACCGGAGCGACAAAAACATATGAAGGGGAAGTGACACTTGGCGCAGCGACGTCGACCGAAGACGCCGATGGTGACATCATCGCCGTCCAGACGGTTGACCGGACGATTGCGCGTGCGGAGATCGAAGCGGTATTCCGCAGCCTCACTGGGGATATCGAACAAACGCCACCGATGTATTCGGCGGTGAAAGTAAACGGCAAAAAACTGTATGAATATGCGCGTGCTGGCATCGAAGTCGAACGCCCAACGCGGCGTGTGACCATTTACGAGCTTGAGCTGCTTGATGAACGCGAGCAATTCGTCGGGGAAACAGTGTCGTTTCGCTTCCGTGTCATGTGCAGCAAAGGCACGTACGTCCGCACGCTCGCTGTCACCATTGGCGAGCGGCTCGGCTATCCGGCTCATATGTCCGATCTCATCCGCACAGCGTCTGGGCCGTTTCAGCTGGCTGATTGTGTGACGCTTGAAGAGGTCGAGCGCCGGGCGGCTGACGGGACGGTCGATGCCTTGCTAATTCCAATCGAGCAAGCGCTTTTTCATTTGCCGAAATACGAAATCAGTGATAAAGTAGCAGAGAAAGTGAAAAACGGGGCGCTGCTTCGTCTCCCCGCCTTTTTGCAGGAGCTTGACGGGCCGGTTCTGCTCGTGACGCCCGAGCGGGAGGCGATGGCCCTGTACGTGAAGCATCCGGCCCGCCCCGGTGTGATGAAGCCGTTGAAAGTGTTTCGTTAATGCCGGGCGAAATGCGGAAATAAAGAAGGTGGATCATGGACATGGAAACAATATTTATTTCGCATCCGCACCACTTTGAACGCCAAGCGCTTCCCCCAACGGTGATGGCGCTCGGTTATTTTGATGGCATTCATCTTGGTCATCAAAAAGTGATCACTACCGCGGTCGAGATTGCCAAACAACGCGGGTATGAAAGCGCAGTGATGACGTTTCATCCTCATCCATCCGTTGTGCTTGGCAAACAGCCGGAGCTTCGCCTGATCACCCCGCTCGGCAAAAAAGAGCAGCTGATCGCAGCGCTTGGGGTGAATCGGCTATATATCGTCGAATTTACGCCCGCATTCGCTGGGCTGCTGCCGGAACAATTTGTCGACCAATATTTGGACGAATTCCATGTAAAACATATTGTCGCCGGCTTTGATTTCACTTACGGGCGGTTTGGAAAAGGAACGATGGAGACGATGCCGCTTCATGCGCGCGGCCGCTTTGAGCAGACCATCATTCCAAAGATGACCGTCGACGGTGAGAAAGTGAGTTCCACACGCGTGCGGAAGCTGATTGAAGAAGGAGCGGTCGAACAGCTTCCCCGCCTGCTTGGTCGCTTTTACGACATCGAAGGAACGGTCGTCACCGGAGAACGGCGCGGGCGGACGATCGGGTTTCCGACGGCGAACATCGCTTTAAACGGCGATTATTTATTGCCGGCCATCGGCGTCTATGCTGTCAAGGCGACGATCGGCGGGCAAGTATATGAAGGAGTGGCCAACATCGGTTACAAACCGACGTTCCATGAGACGCGTGAAGGGTTGCCGAGCATCGAAGTGCACTTGTTCGAATTTGCCCGCGACATTTACGGGGAAACGGTAACGATTGAGTGGCACCGCCGCCTGCGAGGAGAGCAAAAGTTTGCGAGCGTCGCTGAGTTGACTGCGCAAATCGCCCGTGATAAAGAAGAAGCGAAGAAGTATTTCCACAGCTTAGGCGAAAAGACTTGCATTTTGCCGGAAAAAGAGGTATTCTAATCAATGTATGCGAACCGTTGCTTGGCTAGGCGATTCACCGACGCCCGCTCGGCAATCGGGGATTTCGAATTAGGGAGGTGAACAAGGATGGCATTAACGCAAGAGCGCAAACGTGAAATTATCGAGCAATTTAAAGTCCATGAGAACGACACTGGTTCTCCGGAAGTGCAAATTGCTATCCTGACGGAGCAAATCAACAACTTGAACGAGCATTTGCGCGTTCATAAAAAAGATCATCATTCACGGCGCGGCCTGCTGAAAATGGTCGGGAAACGCCGCAACTTATTGGCCTACTTGCGCAATAAAGACGTGGCGCGCTACCGTGAATTGATTGAGAAACTTGGATTACGTCGATAAAAAAGCGGGAGCATTCCCGCTTTTTTGCTAGTTTATAGGCGCAGTTTGCGCGGCAAATGATACAATGGCGCCAATTCGTCTATACTAATCATCAGCGATACCCATATTTTTATACATAGAGAGGAGTACTCGTTTGTATGGAACAAGAGAAACGCGTGTTTTCCATCGATGTGGCCGGGCGTCCACTCGTCATTGAAACCGGCGAGTTGGCGAAGCAGGCGAACGGCGCGGCGCTCGTCCGCTACGGTGATACCGTTGTGCTTAGCACGGCCACCGCATCGCGGGAAGCGAAAGACGTTGACTTTTTCCCGCTGACCGTCAACTACGAGGAGCGGTTGTACGCCGTCGGGAAAATTCCAGGTGGATTTATTAAGCGCGAGGGCCGTCCAAGCGAGAAAGCGATTTTGGCGAGCCGGCTCATCGACCGCCCGATTCGTCCGCTGTTTGCTGAAGGGTTCCGCAATGAAGTGCAAGTCGTGTCCATGGTCATGAGCGTCGATCAAGACTGTTCCCCGGAAGTGGCAGCGTTAATCGGCTCGTCGGTAGCGTTGACCATTTCTGACATTCCGTTTGAAGGGCCGATCGCTGGTGTCATTGTCGGTCGTATCGATGGCCAGTTTGTCATCAACCCGACGGTTGAACAAATGGAAAAAAGCGATATGCATCTCATTGTGGCAGGTACGAAAGATGCCATCAACATGGTCGAGGCCGGTGCGGACGAAGTGCCGGAAGAAGTGATGCTTGAAGCCATTATGTTCGGCCATGAAGAAGTGAAACGGCTTATCGCTTTCCAAGAGGAAATCGCTGCTCAAGTTGGCAAAGAAAAGATGGAAGTGGTTCTATACGAGCCAGACCCGGAACTAGAAGCGGAAATTCGCCAGCTTGCGGAAGCTGATATTAAGAAGGCCGTGCAAGTGCCGGAGAAACTGGCGCGCGACGCCGCCATTGAAGACGTAAAAGCTGGCGTCATTGCGAAATATGAAGCGGAAGAAGCTGATGAAGAGAAACTGAAGCAAGTGCAAGAAATTTTGCATAAGCTTGTGAAAGAGGAAGTGCGCCGCTTAATTACGGTCGAGAAAATTCGTCCCGATGGGCGCAAAGTTGATGAAATCCGCCCGCTGTCGTCAGCAGTTGGTATCTTGCCGCGCACGCATGGTTCCGGTCTGTTTACACGTGGGCAAACACAAGTATTAAGCGTCTGCACGCTCGGAGCACTCGGTGATGTGCAAATTTTGGACGGGCTTGATCTTGAAGAATCAAAACGGTTTATGCACCATTACAATTTCCCGCCGTTTTCCGTTGGCGAAACGGGGCCGATGCGTGGGCCGGGGCGGCGTGAAATTGGGCACGGAGCGCTAGGCGAGCGGGCGTTAGAGCCGGTCGTGCCGTCAGAGCGCGAGTTTCCGTACACGATCCGCCTCGTTTCCGAAGTGCTGGAGTCGAACGGCTCGACGTCGCAAGCCAGCATTTGTGCGAGTACGCTGGCGATGATGGACGCCGGGGTGCCAATTAAAGCGCCGGTTGCCGGCATTGCCATGGGGCTTGTGAAAAACGAGGATCATTATACGATTTTGACCGATATTCAAGGCATTGAAGACCATCTTGGCGATATGGACTTTAAAGTCGCCGGCACGAGAAAAGGCGTCACGGCGCTGCAAATGGACATTAAAATTAAAGGGCTGACGCGCGACATTTTGGAGGAGGCGCTACAGCAGGCACGCAAAGGTCGGCTCGAAATTTTAGACCATATGATGCAGACGCTCAGCGAGCCGCGTAAAGAGTTGTCTAAATATGCGCCGAAAATTTTGATCATGCACATCAATCCGGATAAAATTCGCGAAGTCATCGGACCGAGCGGCAAACAAATCAACAAAATCATCGATGAAACCGGCGTGAAAATCGACATCGAACAAGATGGCACGATTTTCATCTCGTCTGTCGATGAAGAAGCCAACCAAAAAGCGAAGCAAATTATCGAAGATATCGTCCGTGAAGTCGAAGTTGGACAAGTGTATTTAGGCAAAGTGAAACGGATCGAAAAATTCGGCGCGTTCGTCGAACTATTTAACGGCAAAGACGGGCTTGTCCACATTTCCGAACTTGCTGAAGAACGGATCGGCAAAGTGGAAGACATCGTCTCGATCGGTGATGAAATTTTAGTGAAAGTGACGGAAATCGATAAGCAAGGACGTGTCAACTTGTCGCGCAAAGCGGTGTTGCGCGAGCAGCGCGGTGCCGGAGAGTTGCCGAAAGAGACGCGGGAAAAACGAGGAAGACGGCCGGAGCGCCACCGCATGAAGCCTTAGGAATTTGTTTCTTAAGGCTCTTTTGTTATGTTCTAACCTGTCCCTCTGCTACATAATTTGTAGTAGTAAAAAAGAGGGGGGACAAGGGTGAACAACGGTTATGCTCGTTATATGGCGTTAGCAGTCATGTTCCTCACCGTCTGGATGGTCGTCCATTGGTCGCCGGTCGGCGACTATATTGAGAGCTGGCGCCCCGCAGAAACAGCGGCTGTGAAGGAACGTGATAAGTTATACGAAACGATTGCCAAACAAGCAAAGCAATACGAAATTCCCGCCCAAGATGCGGTTATCGATAAAGTATGGAAGGCGACGCCCGGTTACAATGGTCTTGCCGTCGATATTGACGCTTCTTATAAAAACATGAAAAAAACAGGGACGTTCGATGAGCGAAAACTCGTGTTCCGCCAAGTGTCTCCGCGCATCCATTTGGACGATTTGCCGCCGGCGCCGATTTACCGCGGTCATCCCGACAAGCCGATGGTCTCGTTTTTGATCAATGTAGCCTGGGGAGAAGAGTATATTCCTGACATGCTTGAGACGTTGAAAAAGCACGATGTCAAGGCGACGTTCTTTTTGGAAGGACGATGGGTAAAAAATCATCCGGAGATGGCAAAAATGATAGCAGACGCCGGCCATGAAATCGGCAACCATTCTTACAGCCATAAAGATTTAAAAACGCTTAGCAATGCCGACATCCGCCGCGAACTCGAGAAAACGAATGAAGTGATCGAAGCAGTGACCGCGGTCAAATGCAAGTGGTTCGCCCCGCCAGGCGGCAGCTATCGTGATGAGGTTGTCGAAATTGCTGCCAAGCTTCGCATGAAGACGATTATGTGGAGTGTCGATACAATAGATTGGCAAAAACCATCGCCATCTGTTATAGTGAAACGGGTAACATCCAAAGTCCATCCCGGTGCCATGATTTTGATGCATCCAACGATGCCGACGGCGGCCGCGCTTGATGAGCTGATCGTTTCGATTCAGCGCCAAGGGTACGCCATCGGCAGCTTGACGGCCTTATTCGACGAGAAAAGACTGGCAAAAAAACAGGAGGAACATGGAGTTGATTAACAAATATACGTGCAAAAACGGTGTACGAATCGTGCTGGAGCAAATTCCGACCGTGCGCTCGGTGGCCATTGGCGTATGGATCGGTACAGGCTCGCGCAACGAGACGGAACAAAACAACGGCATTTCCCATTTTTTGGAACACATGTTTTTTAAAGGGACAACTACACGCACGGCTCGGGATATTGCGGAAGCGTTCGACAGCATCGGCGGACAAGTGAACGCCTTTACATCTAAGGAGTATACGTGCTATTACGCGAAAGTGTTGGATGAACACGCACCGCTGGCGCTGGAAATGCTCGCCGATATGTTTTTCCATTCAACGTTTGTTGAGGATGAGCTACAAAAAGAGCGCAACGTCGTGCTTGAAGAAATCAAAATGTATGAAGATACGCCAGATGACATCGTCCATGACTTGCTCGGCAAGGCATGCTATGCGAACCATCCGCTAGGCTACCCGATTTTAGGCACGGAAGAGACGTTGCGCACGTTTACTGGCGACACGCTGCGTCAATATATGGCTGACTATTATACACCGGACCGCGTCGTTGTTTCGGTTGCTGGCAATGTCGATGAGCGGTTTATTGGGGAGATTGAACGCTATTTCGGTTCGTTTACGGCCGCCAATAAGCCGGCCTCCCCCGGAAAGCCGTCGTTCGTACCGCAAAAACTTGCGCGCAAAAAAGACACCGAGCAAGCGCACGTATGCATCGGATTTAACGGGTTGCCGATCGGTCACCCGGACGCGTACCCGCTCCTTATTTTAAACAATATTTTAGGCGGCAGCATGAGCAGCCGGCTGTTCCAGGAGGTGCGCGAACAGCGCGGATTGGCCTATTCGGTCTTCTCGTACCATTCCGCCTACCAAGATAGCGGTTTGCTCGCTATTTATGCCGGTACGGGAAGCGGTCAGCTCGACATTTTGTTTGAAACGATCCAACGGACGCTTTGCCATTTGAAAGAAGACGGCATTACGGAAAAAGAGCTGCATAACAGCAAAGAGCAAATGAAAGGAAGTTTAATGCTCGGACTTGAAAGCACAAATAGCCGCATGAGCCGCAATGGCAAAAACGAGCTTCTTCTCGGCCGCCATCGGTCGCTTGATGAAATTATCGAAGAGATCGAAAGTGTCACCGTCGAAAAAGTGAACGAGTTGGCGCGCACAGTTTTCGCGGAAGATTATGCCCTTGCTCTCATCAGTCCCGACGGCGTTTTGCCGCAGCCGCTTCGTTCCTAGCGAACATCGGCGCATAAAAAAAAGCTAACGACCTTCGTGAGGTTGTTAGCTTTTTCACTTTGTACGGCCGAGCCCCCCTATCATCCCTCTTCAGGTACGTCGATCATCACCATATCGGCGCCGATTTTGCGGATATATTTCCACGGCACGCGAATTTCTTGCCCCTCTTTACGAAACCCGAACCATTTTCCGGTCGGAATGAGCAGCGCCTCGACTTGGCCGGTTTGCTCGTTGATTTCCAAATCGGTTTGCCCGAGCACCCCGAGCCGCTCTGCCCGCCTCACATCGACGATTTCTTTGCCGCTTAACTCACTCAGCCTCACGCCTGGCTTCCCCCTCTTCGTGTCTTTATTTCTATTGTAAGGAACAAAACAGAAAAAAATGACTGTCGCCCGTCCGGGAACGAAACATATTGCCCATTTTTCCCGCCGAGGATATTCACCTATATTTTCTCCCCGACATAAGATGGGAAAAGAAACGGAGCAGTTTGCTAATAAAAGAAGGTGAGCGTACAACATGATGCTGACAGGAATGCATGTCGCCATTATCGGTGGTGATGCGCGGCAGCTTGAAGTTATCCGCAAACTTGTCGAACTCGATGCAAAGTTATCACTCGTCGGCTTTGACCAGCTCGCCCACCATTTTACTGGGGCAGTGAAGCTGCCGATCGATGAAGTCGATTTTGCCGACTTGGATGCGATCATTTTGCCGGTCCACGGTACGACGTTGGACGGAAACGTAAACAGTGTCTTTTCCCAAGAACCGATTCCGTTTACGGAAGAGATGGTGCAAAAGACCATGAAACGGTGCACGATCTACTCCGGCATTAGCAACTCGTATTTAGATGACTTGGTGAGAAAGACAGGGCGCAAGCATGTGCAACTGTTTGAGCGCGATGATGTCGCCATTTATAACTCCATTCCGACCGCTGAAGGAACGATCATGATGGTCATTCAGCATACTGATTTTACCATTCACGGTTCACACGTCGCCGTCTTAGGATTGGGGCGCGTCGGCATGACGGTTGCTCGGACATTTGCTGCCCTTGGGGCGAAAGTAAAAGTCGGGGCGCGCCGGTCAGAGCATCTCGCACGCATTACAGAAATGGGGCTTGTGCCGTTTCACTTGAACGATTTGGAAAAAGAAGTGCGCGATATTGACATCTGCATTAACACCATCCCCCATTTGATCGTGACAGCGAGTGTTATCGCCAAAATGCCGGCCCATACGCTGATCATCGATTTGGCGTCAAAGCCGGGCGGTACCGACTTCCGCTACGCGGAAAAACGCGGAGTCAAAGCCATCTTGGCGCCAGGGCTTCCAGGAGTGGTAGCGCCGAAAACGGCCGGGCAAATTATCGCCAACGTTCTCGCGCAGCTGTTATATCAAGATTTACAAAAACGGGAGGAGAATAAGTAATGAGCGGAAATAGCTTAAAAGGGAAGCGAATCGGTTTTGGCCTCACCGGGTCGCATTGTACGTATGATGCTGTGTTTCCGGAAATTGAAAAACTCGTCAAAGAAGGGGCGGAGGTTCTTCCAATTGTTACCGATACGGTAAAGACGACAAACACTCGTTTTGGCGAAGGGGAAGAATGGGTGAAAAAACTCGAGCAATTGACCGGGAACGAGGTGATTGACACGATTGTCAAAGCTGAACCGCTCGGGCCGAAACTTCCACTTGATTGCATGGTCATCGCCCCACTGACTGGCAATTCGATGAGCAAACTGGCGAACGCCATGACCGATTCCCCAGTGCTGATGGCCGCCAAGGCGACAATGCGCAACCACCGCCCGGTTGTGCTCGGCATTTCGACAAACGATGCGCTCGGTTTAAATGGTGTCAACTTGATGCGGCTGATGGCGGCGAAAAATATTTATTTCATTCCGTTCGGTCAAGACGCTCCGCACGCGAAGCCGAACTCGATGGTGGCGCACATGCCGCTCCTTCGTGATACGGTGCTCGCCGCCCTCGAAGGGAAACAGCTGCAGCCGGTCGTGATCGAGCGGTTTCGTTACAACGATTAAAGGACATTCGCGGAAAATCGGCACCGCACTCAAAAATTTTCTCTCGTCCGCAGTGGAATGTGATAAAATAAAAATTATGAATTCACTTTTAACAGTGACGATGTGGAAGGAGAATGGCTGATGACTCAAAAACAATATCATGTTGCTGTTGTCGGAGCAACGGGGGCAGTTGGGCAACAAATGGTGCGGACGCTTGAAGACCGGAACTTTCCGGTCGGAAAATTAACGCTGTTATCATCGGAACGTTCGGCAGGCAAAAAAATGCGCTTCCGCGGCGAGGAAATTGAGGTGCAAGTGGCAACACCGGAGCGTTTCGACGGGGTGGATATCGCCTTATTCAGCGCCGGCGGGTCAGTATCGAAAGCATTGGCGCCGGAAGCGGTTCGGCGTGGGGCGATCGTTATCGACAATACGAGCGCATTTCGGATGGACGAAAAGGTGCCGCTTGTCGTCCCAGAAGTAAATGAAAGCGACTTGACATGGCATAACGGCATCATTGCCAATCCGAACTGCTCGACGATTCAAATGGTCGTGGCGCTAGAGCCGATCCGGAAAGCGTTCGGCTTAGAGCGCGTCATTGTCTCGACGTACCAAGCTGTTTCTGGGGCTGGGGCGCAGGCTATCGAGGAGTTGCATGCACAGACGAAAGCCGTGCTCGAAAATAAGCCGGTTGAAGCTAATATTTTGCCAGTGAAATCGGATCGGAAACATTACCAAATTGCATTCAACGCCATTCCGCAAATCGATAAATTTCAAGACAATGGCTTTACATTTGAAGAGATGAAAATGATTAATGAAACGAAAAAAATTATGCATATGCCTGAGCTAAAAGTCGCAGCAACGTGCGTACGCATCCCGGTGGCGAGCGGCCACTCGGAATCGGTGTACGTCGAAATCGAACAAGACGGCGTCACCGCTGCCGATCTGCAGTCGGTACTGAGCGAGGCACCGGGCGTCGTGTTGCAAGATGACCCGAACGAGCAGTTGTATCCGATGCCGGCGGATTGCGTCGGAAAGTATGACGTCTTTGTCGGCCGCATCCGCCGCGACTTGGACAATAGCCGTGCTTTCCATCTATGGATCGTTGCTGACAATCTATTAAAAGGAGCAGCCTCAAACTCCGTACAAATTGCAGAAAGCTTATTGAAGCTTGGGCTGATTTGAATAAGCATCGGGGTGTTAGCATGAAAATCATTGTCCAAAAGTTTGGCGGCACGTCCGTCCGCGATGAGCGCGGACGGAACTTGGCACGCCGCCATATTGAAAAGGCGCTTGAAGACGGCTACAAAGTCGTCGTTGTCGTCTCGGCCATGGGCCGTAATGGCGATCCGTACGCGACCGATACGCTTCTTCACTTGATCGGCGGCACCGGCCATCATGTGACCAAGCGCGAACAAGATATGTTAATGGCGTGCGGGGAAATCATTTCGAGCGTCGTATTTAGCAATTTGCTGAATGAACACGGCATTAAGGCGACGGCGTTTACCGGCGCGCAAGCCGGATTCCGCACGAACGGCGATCATACGAATGCGAAGATTCTCGAAATGCGCTGCGATCGCCTTCTTGAGGCGCTCGAACAATACGATGTCATCGTCGTCGCCGGTTTTCAAGGGGTGGCAGAAAACGGCGATATCACAACGCTTGGCCGCGGTGGAAGCGATACATCCGCTGCAGCGCTCGGCGCTGCCTTAAATGCCGAGTGGGTCGACATTTTTACCGATGTCGACGGCGTTATGACCGCCGACCCGCGAATTGTCGAAAGTGCCCGGCCACTGGAAGTCGTCACATACACGGAAATTTGCAATATGGCGTACCAAGGAGCGAAAGTCATTCATCCGCGCGCAGTGGAAATCGCTATGCAAGCGAAAGTGCCGTTGCGCGTTCGTTCGACGTATTCCGATGCGCCTGGAACGCTTGTCACTTCATCGGTTCGTGGTCAAAAAGGAAGTGATGTGAAGGAGCGGCTTGTCACGGGCATTGCATATGTCGCCAATGTCACGCAAATTAAAGTGCTGGCGAAAGAGGGACACTATGAACTGCAGTCTGATGTGTTCCAAGCGATGGCTCGCGAAGGGATCAGCGTCGACTTTATTAACATTTCGCCATACGGCGTCGTTTACACAGTGAGCGGCGACATGACAGAAAAAGCGATTGCTGCTTTGCGTCGTGTTGGTTATGAGCCGGCGGTGACGCCTCGCTGTGCCAAAGTGTCGGTTGTCGGTGCTGGCATTGCTGGCGTGCCGGGGGTGACGGCGAAAATCGTCACTGCTTTATCGGAACAAGGCATTCAAATTTTGCAGTCGGCTGACAGCCATACGACGATTTGGGTGCTTGTGAAACAGGATGATATGGAAAAAGCGGTTAACGCCTTGCATGACGCCTTTTGTCTGTCTGAGGAAGGCGGATATGAAGCGATTTGGAACGAGGAGTGAAAACAGTGGCTCAGTTCGGAAACATTGTAACGGCGATGGTGACACCATTTGACCGGAAAGGAAATCTCGATTTAGCGAAAACGACGGAGCTCGTCAACTATTTGCTCGATAACGGCACTGATGCGCTCGTTGTCGCCGGCACGACCGGCGAATCGCCGACCTTAACGGCAGAGGAAAAAGTCGCGTTGTTCCGTCACGTCGTTAATGTCGTCAACGGCCGTGTGCCGGTCATTGCCGGGACGGGAACGAACGATACGCGCGCGTCGATCGAACTGACGAAGCGGGCAGAAGAGACGGGGGTTGACGCCGTCATGCTCGTTGCGCCGTATTATAATAAGCCAAACCAAGAAGGGCTGTATCAGCATTTTAAAGCAATTGCCGAAAGTACGTCGCTGCCGGTCATGCTTTATAATGTGCCGGGACGTACGTCGGTCAATCTCGCTCCTGAGACCGTTATTCGGCTCGCTGCGATTCCAAACATTGTCGCTGTCAAAGAAGCGGGCGGCAACTTGGATGCGATGGCGGAAATCATTGAGCAAACTCCGGACGATTTCCTGCTGTATAGTGGAGATGACAGCTTGACGCTTCCGGTGTTGGCGATCGGCGGCGCCGGCGTCGTCTCGGTCGCTTCGCACATCATCGGAAATGAGATGCAGCAAATGATCCGTGCCTTCCAAGCGGGTGATCACCAAAAAGCGGCGGCGCTGCACCGGAAATGGGTGCCGCTTATGAAAGGGCTGTTTGCTGCACCAAGTCCGGTGCCGGTGAAAACTGCGCTTCAGTTGCGCGGATTGGATGTCGGTCCGGTGCGTCTTCCGCTCGTCCCGCTCACTGAGCAAGAACGGAGCGAGCTCAGCCGTCTGCTCAGTGCGTTGTCATAACATCGACACTGTAGGAACAGCTCACCCCCAACGCTGCTGTTTGCGCGTTGGGGCGTTTTTTTGCCTTCATGGCAAAATCGTCTGCCCGATTATAACAATCTTGTGTTTTTCAGCGCCGATTCGTTATAATAAAGGCAAGTGACTTTGAGCGGGTTAGCATCATGATTGGGAGGACGCAGCCTTGAAATCAAAAATAAAGCCGGTAGAGAAAATACGTATTTTTGCCCTTGGGGGAGTCGGAGAAATCGGCAAAAACATGTATGTCGTTGAATTAGACGAGGACATTTTCGTCCTTGATGCCGGGGTCATGTATCCGGAAGATGAAATGCTTGGCATCGATAAGGTGATTCCGGACATTACGTATTTAATTGAACGGCAACATCGCATTCAGGCGATTTTTCTCACCCATGGGCATGAGGAACATATGGGAGCGATCGCCTATGTGCTCAAGCAGCTGTCTGCGCCAGTATACGGTACGAAGTTGACGCTCGGTTTGGCAGAAGCGATTTTAAAAGAACAAGGCATCACGAACGCCAATCTGAACGAAATTCACCCCGATGCCGAATTATCGTTTGACAAGGCGAAAGTGACGTTTTTCCGCACGATCCACAGCATCCCCGATTCCGTCGGCATAAGCCTGCATACATCGCAAGGGGCGATTGTGTACACGAGTGATTTTAAATTTGACCAAACACCGTACGGAAACAGCCGCGCTGACTTGGGGAAAATGGCACAGATCGGCGAACAAGGGGTGCTATGCTTGCTTTCGGACAGCACGAATGCTGAGCGCCCTGGATACAGTGGTTCTGACGCGGTGGTCGCCCATGAAATTGCCGATGTGATCGGCCATGCGAAGGGACGTGTGTTCGTCGCCTGCTACGCCTCGAACATTATGCGCATCCAGCAAGTGCTTTATGCCGCCCACCAATACGGGCGCAAAGTGGCGGTGATCGGCAAAACGCTGCATAAAGTGATGGATATCGCGGTGCGCCTTGGTTATTTGCACCTTCCGGACAAGGTGACGATCTCCGCTCATGACCTCGACCGTTATCGCGATCAAGAACTCATCATTTTAACGACCGGCGGGCATGGCGAGCCGATAAGTGCGCTTTGGCGCATGGCACGACAGACCAATAAACAGGTGAACATCAAGGAAGGAGACACCGTCATCGTTGCTGCTTCTGTCATGCCGGGCTATGAACTTGGGTTCGCCAAAACGATCGACGCTTTGTACCGCGCCGGGGCGAATGTGATTTACCGCGATCGGCAAGTGCACGTGTCCGGACACGGTTGCCAAGAAGAACTAAAGTTAATGCTCAATTTAATGAAGCCGAAATATTTCATTCCGGTGCACGGGGAGTATCGAATGCAAAAGGCGCACGCACGCTTGGCGAAAGCAGTCGGCATCTCGGAAGAGCGGACGTTTTTGCTCGATAAAGGCGAAGTGATCGAATTCCGAAGCGGAACTGCCCGCCCTGGCGGCAAAGTGCCGTACGGCAACATTTTAATTGACGGTCTTGGCATCGGCGATGTCGGCAACATCGTGTTGCGCGACCGGCGCCTATTGTCACAGGACGGCATTTTAATCGCGGTCGTTACACTCAACAAAGAAGCGAAAACGATTGCGGCCGGTCCGGAGATCATTTCACGCGGCTTCGTTTACATGCGCGAGGCCGAAACGCTGCTTGAGGAAGCGGAACAAATGGTAGCGGCGATCATTGAACGTTGCCTTGAGTCGTACATGCTTGAATGGTCGTCATTAAAGGCGAACATTCGCGAGGCGTTAAGCCAGTTTTTATTTGAAAAAACGAAGCGAAAACCGATGATTTTACCTATTATTATGGAAGTATAATGCAATCATGCTCAAAGTCCACGGGGGAAATGCTGGAAACGGTTGGCCGTTGCCGGCATTTTTCTTTTCCTTTCGGCCATACTAAACGTATGACCAACAGAAAGGAGAAGAATAAGGATGGAGAAGGAGCGTTACTTCCAAGCAGAGACGGAAGAAAATGCAGAAACGAAAACGGACGAAGCCACCGCGGCCATTACCCAGCTTGGGCAAACGAATATCCCACAAATGGAGCCGGATACGAACATCCACTGTTTGACGATCGTCGGCCAAATTGAAGGCCATGTTCAGTTGCCCCCGCAAAATAAGACGACAAAATATGAACATGTCATTCCACAAATCGTCGCCATTGAGCAAAATCCGAAAATTGAGGGGCTGCTCGTCATTTTAAACACGGTCGGCGGCGATGTCGAAGCCGGGCTCGCCATCGCGGAAATGCTCGCTTCTCTCTCGAAACCGACCGTTTCCGTTGTGCTTGGCGGCGGCCATTCGATCGGCGTGCCGATCGCCGTGTCGTGCAATTACTCATTTATCACCGAGACAGCGACGATGACGATTCATCCGATTCGTCTAACCGGGCTTGTCATCGGTGTGCCGCAAACGTTCGAGTATTTGGATAAAATGCAAGAGCGTGTTGTCCGTTTCGTGACGAAACATTCCAATATTAGCGAAGAAAAATTTAAAGAGCTCATGTTTTCGAAAGGAAATTTAACGCGTGATATCGGAACGAACGTTATCGGGCCTGACGCCGTCCAGTACGGGCTGATTGATGAAGTCGGCGGCGTGTCGCAGGCAATGGCGAAGCTGCGGCAGTTGATCGAGATGAAAAAAGGGGGCGAAGGGAAGATGATCCAATGATTTTATATACGGTCATGCCCGAACATTTGTTGTTCCCAGTAGATGCGGCCGAATATGAAAAGAAAAAAATGGTCTATTATGACGGCATTCCGTTTCTTGTCCAAATCGTGGAAAATGGTGAATATGAAATCGTGCAAAATTTAAGCACAAACCCCTACCACTTTTTAAACGCCAAATATGCACCAGGAGCGCGGTTTCCGATTTCCGCGGCAACATCGTAATGAATTGTTCAGCGGTTCATGATATAATAATAGGGAAGCAGAAAAAAGCAGCCATTGTTGGCTGCTTTTTTCCAGCTTGCCAATTCATTCATGCTGGAGTGAGCGATGATGGCGAAACGAAAGCGAAAAAAAAGGGGAAAGCCGTCAAGGAAGCAGCCGTGGGCGGAGGCGATTCGCTTTGAACTGATCGGCCTTGGGCTATTGACCGTTGCTGTTGTTGCGATGGCTCGCCTCGGGCTCGTCGGCGAAACGCTTGTGTTGATCAGCCGCTTTTTTTTCGGCGAATGGTACATGCTATTAGTAGGCGGTTTATTCATTTTATCGTTCATCTTGATATGGAAACGGGAGTGGCCGTCATGGGCGAGCCGACCGTTTGTTGGTGCTTCGATTATTGCTGCGGCGTTTTTGTTATTAAGCCATGGCAAGTTGTTTGAACTCATGTCGCGGCGCGGTGAACTCGATCCAAGCGTTATTCGCACGACATGGGAACTGTTTTGGAACGAAGCAAACGGCAAGGAGACCGCTATCGATTTAGGAGGCGGGATGGTCGGCGCGTTGTTGTTTGCCGCCAGCTATCAGCTGTTTGATGCGCTCGGGACGAAATGGATTTGCTTCATTTTGTTCGTCGTCGGCTTCATCGTGCTGACCGGAAAATCGTTGCGTGAGACGGCTGGCAGACTGATCGTCTTAGTAGCAACGTTTCTGCGCCAAGAATGGTTAGCGTTTGTTGAGGATATGAAGCAATGGGTGACGGGACGAAAAAGGCGGGCTAATAACGGACGGAAACGACGCAAGCTGCAGGACAAGGCGGCTGCCCAGCCGGAAGATGAGCCTGCCGAAGCCGGCACCGCTGAACCGGAGGACGAGCTCCTTTCCCCACCGCCGATCATATCCGATTTTGCCGCTGTCCGGTCGGCAGTCGAGCTCGAAGAAGAAAAGCAGCCGCCAACTGAAGGCGATGACGGCGGAAACGGGGATGCATCGACGCCACCGTTGGCGTTTTCCGAGCATGAAAACACCAACTATGATTTGCCGCCGCTTGAACTTCTTCGCCTGCCGAAACCGGCCGGGCAATCGGCCGATCATGCCAACATTTACGCCAATGCGCGCAAATTAGAGAAAACGTTCCAAAGCTTCGGTGTTAAGGCGAAAGTGACGCAAGTGCATCTTGGCCCGGCCGTGACGAAATACGAAGTATACCCAGATGTCGGGGTGAAAGTGAGTAAAATCGTCAACTTAAGCGATGATCTGGCGCTCGCTCTAGCGGCGAAAGATATTCGCATTGAAGCGCCGATTCCCGGCAAATCTGCGATCGGTATTGAGGTGCCGAACGAAGAAATCGCCACCGTGTCGCTGCGCGAAGTGTTGGAAGCCGTCGAACATACGCGGCCTGAGGCCAAGCTCTTAATCCCGCTTGGACGCGACATTTCTGGAGAAGTCGTCGCCGCCGAATTGAACAAAATGCCGCATTTATTGATCGCTGGCGCCACTGGCAGCGGCAAAAGCGTCTGCATTAACGGCATTATCGTTAGCCTGCTTATGCGCACGAAGCCACATGAGGTCAAGTTGATGATGATTGACCCGAAAATGGTCGAGTTAAGCGTGTATAATGGCATCCCTCATTTGTTGACGCCGGTTGTCACCGATGCGAAAAAAGCGGCCCAGGCGCTGAAAAAAGTTGTCCAAGAAATGGAGCGGCGCTATGAGCTGTTTTCCCATACCGGCACACGCAACATTGAAGGGTATAACGAACATATTCGCCAACAGAACGAAACGGTACCAGAACAGCAGCCGCTCTTACCGTATATCGTCGTCATCATTGACGAGCTGGCTGATTTGATGATGGTGGCGTCTTCGGATGTCGAAGAAGCGATCACCCGCTTAGCGCAAATGGCGCGCGCTGCCGGCATCCATTTAATCATTGCCACTCAACGCCCATCGGTCGATGTCATTACCGGCGTCATCAAAGCGAACATCCCGTCTCGTATCGCTTTTAGCGTCTCGTCGCAAATCGATTCACGCACCATTTTGGATATGGGCGGAGCGGAAAAATTGCTTGGCCGTGGCGACATGCTATTTTTACCAATGGGAGCGTCAAAACCAGTGCGTGTCCAAGGAGCGTTTGTATCCGATCAGGAAGTGGAAGAGGTTGTTCAGTTTGTCATCGGCCAGCAGCAGGCGCAATACTATGAGGAAATGATCGTCCAAGATGGAGAAGCGAACTCCTCAGCAGTCGAAGATGATCTGTACGAAGAAGCTGTCCGTCTTGTCGTGGAAATGCAAAGCGCCTCTGTTTCAATGTTGCAGCGCCGCTTCCGCATCGGTTATAATCGCGCCGCCCGGCTCATCGATGCCATGGAGGAGCGCGGCGTTGTCGGTCCTTATGAAGGCAGCAAGCCGCGCGCTGTTCTTTGGTCAAAAGAAGATTTAAAAAAGACGTCATAAACAGGGAAGCAGGCAGGTTCATTTCACCTGCCTGCTCAAAGGTGTATCATATTGGAAGCGCTACCAACCATATTTCTTTTTTTTCGACAAAATTTGATTACACCTATTTATTTGGTCTGTAAAAAATGTTATAGTAATGTCAAAAAGGTTATATGTCTAATGTCAGAGGTCTGATCTTAAAGGAAATGCGTAACGTGGAGGACGTTGTCATGTCAATCAAATCAGACAACCGCCATCTTTACTTGCAAGTCATTGATCGTATTAAACACGATATTGAAACTGGGGTATACAAAGAGCGGCAAAAATTGCCATCTGAGTTTGAGCTCGCCAAACAGCTCGGCGTCAGCCGGGCGACGTTGCGGGAGGCGCTTCGGGTGCTTGAGGAAGAAAACATCATCATCCGCCGTCATGGCGTCGGAACGTTTGTCAATGCCCGCCCGCTGTTTACATCCGGCATTGAGCAGCTCTCAAGCGTGACCGACATGATCCGTCAAGCTGGGCGCAAACCGGGGACGATTTTTTTGTCTTCCTCCATCCAACAGCCGACGGAAGATGATATGCGCCGCTTTCAATGCCAGCCGGATGACGAGATTTTGCTCATCGAGCGAGTGCGTACGGCCAATGGGGAGCCAGTCGTCTATTGCCTTGATAAAATTTTGTGCAAATATTTGCCAAAAGGCATTTCGTATGAGCATGAGTCGCTGTTTGAAAACTTGCACAATCAAGCGCACCGTGATATTGCTTATGCAGTCGCGCGCATTGAGCCGCTCGGCTATCATGAGAAAGTGTCGCCGATTTTGCAATGTGATCCAGAAACAGCCTTGCTCGTGCTCAAACAAATGCATTTTGACAAAAATGATGAACCGATTTTTTATTCAACGAACTACTTCCGCTCCGACAAGTTCAGCTTTCACGTAATGAGGAAGCGCTTCGGGTTTTAAAGGGGGTGAAATCGGTACATAGAAAGAGAGCGGAAGTTTCATACTAATTTAGGAACAAATTTTTAATAGGGGGTAATGGATGGTGAAAAAGCGATTCGGATGGGCGCTCTCCGTTCTGTTCGCTGCCGGTACGCTGCTTTCTGCCTGTGGCGGCCAAGGAGGAGACAATGCGGGAGGCAAGAAAGAAGATACGTTCAGCGTTGCCATGGTCACGGACGTAGGTGGCGTTGACGACAGATCGTTCAACCAGTCGGCTTGGGAAGGGTTGCAAAAGTTCGGTAAAGATAACGGCCTTGAGAAAGGGCGCGGCGGTTATGACTATTTGCAATCCACGAGCGATGCCGATTATCCGACAAACTTAAACAAGCTCGTGCGCAACGACTTTGACTTGATTTACGGTATCGGTTATTTGATGGGCGATGCGATGAAAGAAGTGGCCGAGCAAAATCCGAAAAAGCATTTTGCCATTGTTGATACGGTCGTTGATGCACCGAATGTCGCGAGCATTACGTTTAAAGAGCACGAAGGCTCGTTCCTTGTCGGTGTTGTCGCCGGATTGATGACGAAAACAAATAAAGTCGGCTTTGTCGGCGGGATGGAAATTCCGTTGATTGAGAAATTCGAAAGCGGATTCCGGGCCGGCGTCAAAGCGGTCAATCCGAAAGCGACTGTCGAAGTGCAATATGCTGGAGCGTTTGACCAAGCGGATAAAGGGAAGGCGATCGCCTCAAGCATGTACGCTTCCGGTATTGATATTATTTACCATGCAGCCGGAGGAACTGGAAACGGCGTTTTCTCGGAAGCAAAAGACTTAAAGAAAAAAGATCCGAACCGTGAAATTTGGGTCATCGGCGTCGATAAAGACCAAGCTCCGGAAGGCGAGGTTAAGATCGGCGACAAAACATACAATGTGACGCTCACATCAATGGTTAAACGGGTCGATGTAGCTGTTTATGACGTTGCCAAACGGGCGCAAGCCGGCGACTTCCCAGGCGGTCAAGCGATTGAGTACGGCTTGCCGGAAAACGGAGTCGGTATTGCCCCGACGCAAGACAACATTCCGGATGATGTGCTAAAAGCGGTTGATGAATGGAAAGAAAAAATCGCTAACGGTGAAGTGAAAGTGCCGACGAACCGAAAAGAGTACGAACAATTTGCTGCAACGTTGAAATAATGAAATGAAAAAGGCTAGTGCGCGCCGCTAGCCTTTTTCAAAATCATGAAATGAAGGGCGGCCTATATAGATGCCATTTGGTGCTTTACCATTCGCCGTTTTTACGGAATGATTGGACCAACTGTTGGGAGACCGAACAGCGCCGTTTGAGACCAATGGATAAGTCTATGAGATGGGCTGTTCGCTCTTCCGTCATGCCGCGACGCAGCGTAGACAAGCCTTTAGCTTGCGTCGGGCAGCCGCTGCATCTATAGTGTTGCCGCCTCTCATTTTGTGATTTTGACCTTGCCAAAGTGGGGAGTGAATTGCTTGGAATACGTAATTGAAATGCTTAACATTCGCAAAGTGTTCGGCACCTTCGTCGCCAACGACAACATTACGCTGCAGGTGAAAAAAGGGGAAATTCACGCCCTCCTTGGTGAAAACGGTGCCGGCAAGTCGACGCTGATGAACGTGCTGTTTGGCCTCTATCAGCCAGATGGCGGCGAAATCCGCGTCAAAGGGAAGCCAGTGCGCATCACCGATCCGAATGTCGCCAACGACCTCGGCATCGGAATGGTGCATCAGCACTTTATGCTCGTCGATACGTTTACAGTGACGGAAAACATCATTTTAGGCAGCGAACCGGCACGGGCGGGAACGATCGACATGAAGCGGGCTGAACAGGAAGTGCGCGAACTGTCCGAGCGGTATGGACTAGCAGTTGACCCGACAGCGAAAATCGCCGATATTTCCGTCGGCATGCAGCAGCGCGTCGAAATTTTAAAGACGCTTTATCGCGGTGCGGACATTTTAATTTTTGACGAGCCGACCGCCGTCTTGACGCCGCAGGAAATCCGAGAGCTCATTGAAATTATGCGTACGCTCGTCCGCGAAGGAAAATCGATCATTTTAATTACGCACAAGCTCAAAGAAATTATGGAAGTGTGCGACCGTGTTACCGTTATCCGCCGCGGCAAAGGAATCGCAACGCTTAACGTCGCTGAAACGAATCCGAACGAGCTGGCGGCGCTCATGGTCGGCCGCGAGGTGCAGTTTACGACTGAAAAACGGCCAGCCGAACCGGGGAAACCAGTGCTCGAAATTGAAAACTTAGTCGTCAAAGACGCCCGCGGTGTCACGGCTGTCAACGGCCTGAACTTGACGGTGCGCGCCGGTGAGGTTGTGGGCATCGCCGGAGTTGACGGCAACGGGCAAACCGAGCTGATTGAAGCGTTAACCGGCTTGGTTAAGGCGGAGTCAGGGACGATTAAGCTGAACGGCCAGGAGATAACGAACTTGCCGCCGCGCAAAATCGTCGAAGCTGGCGTCGGCCATATTCCGCAGGACCGGCATAAGCACGGGCTTGTGCTTGATTTTCCGATCGGCGAAAACATGGTGCTGCAAACATACTATAAACCGCCTTACTCGAAACGGGGCATGTTGAACTTTAAAGCGATTTATGACAAAGCGCGCCAGCTCATCCGCGAGTTTGACGTGCGCACGCCAGACGAGTACACGAAAGCGCGGGCGCTATCCGGCGGGAACCAGCAAAAAGCGATCATCGGCCGCGAAGTCGACCGCAATCCAGACTTATTGATCGCCGCTCAGCCGACGAGGGGGCTGGATGTCGGGGCGATTGAGTTTATCCATAAGCGGCTCATCGAGCAGCGCGACCAAGGAAAAGCGGTGTTGCTCGTGTCGTTCGAACTCGATGAGGTGATGAACGTCAGCGACCGGATCGCCGTTATTTATGAAGGGAAAATTATCGCCATCGTTGATCCGAAAGAAACAACGGAACAAGAACTCGGGCTGCTGATGGCTGGAAGTAAACGGAAGGAAGCAGGTGTGTCGTCATGAGGTCGAATCGTCATCAGCAATTTTTGATTCCATTGTTGGCCGTTTTGCTCGGCATGATCGCCGGCTCGATCGTCATGCTCGTAAGCGGCTATAATCCGGTCGCGGGCTTCAGCTCTCTGATTTACGGAGCGTTCGGCGATGCGTATTACATCGGGGAAACGATCCGCCAGACGACTCCCTACATTTTAACAGGGCTAGCGGTAGCCTTCGCCTTTCGCACCGGTTTATTTAACATCGGGGTCGAAGGGCAACTCATCGTCGGCTGGCTTGCCGCCGTTTGGGTTGGGGTGTCTTTCGACTTGCCGAAGATCATCCACTTGCCGCTTGCCATTTTGGCCGCCGCTGCAGCCGGGGCACTGTGGGGATTGATCCCGGGGGTATTAAAGGCGTACGTAAAAGTGCATGAAGTCATTATTACGATTATGATGAACTATATCGCTTTACACGTGACGAATGCCATCATCCGTTCTGTGCTGTCGGATGAGGGATTTAAATCGGAGCCGATCAAACAAAGCGCCTCTCTCCAATCGGAGTTTTTGGAGGCCATGACGTACCACTCGACGATGCACTATGGCATTTTGATCGCCATTGCTGCCGCATTTGTCATGTGGTTTTTGCTTGAGCGGACGACGAAAGGATTTGAGTTGCGGGCGGTTGGATTCAACCAACATGCCTCACAGTATGCCGGCATGAACGTGCGCGCCAATATTATTTTAGCCATGGTCATTTCCGGTGCCTTTGCCGGTGTGGCCGGGGCGATGGAAGGGCTCGGCACGTTCGGCAACATTTCGACGAAAGCCGGGTTTACCGGACTTGGATTTGACGGCATCGCTGTTGCCTTAATTGGCGGCAACAACGCGTTTGGCATTTTGCTTTCTGCGTTGCTATTTGGCGCCTTGAAAGTCGGGGCGCTTGAGATGCCATCGGGCGCCGGCGTACCAACGGAACTTGTCGATATTATTATCGCACTCATTATTTTCTTTGTCGCATCCAGCTATATGATTCGTTGGCTGTTATCTCGTGGGCAAAAGGGGGCGGAGTAAGTGAACGTATATGATGTATTGCAAACGATTATCCCAACAGCCATTTTCTTTGCTGCTCCCCTTATTTTCACCGCGCTTGGTGGCGTGTTTAGCGAACGATCCGGCGTTGTCAACATCGGTCTTGAAGGGTTAATGGTCATCGGTGCATTTACCGGTATTGTCTTTAATCTAACGTTTGCCGACCAGTTTGGTTCGCTGACGCCGTGGCTCGCCCTAGTGGCAGCCATCGTAGTTGGCGCGCTGTTTTCTTTGCTCCATGCAGTCGCCTCGGTAACGTTCCGCGCCGACCAAGTCGTCAGCGGGGTGGCAATCAACTTTTTAGCCCTCGGTTTGTCGTTGTTTTTAGTGAAGAAGATGTACGGCAAAGGGCAAACTGATCAAATTCAAGTCGGATTTGACAAAATTGATGTACCGGTATTAAGTGATATTCCGGTCATTGGCCCGCTGTTGTTTTCTAATGCGTATGTGACTTCGTATATAGCGATTATTTTGGCGTTTGTTTCTTGGTATATCATTTATAAAACCCCATTCGGCCTCCGGTTGCGCGCCGTTGGTGAGCATCCGATGGCAGCTGATACGATGGGGATTCACGTCGCTCAAATGCGTTATATCGCTGTCATGATCAGCGGGGCGCTCGGCGGCTTAGGCGGTGCAGTGTATGCGACAATCATTTCCCGCGACTTCAGCCATGCAACGATTTCCGGGCATGGATTTATGGCGCTCGCGGCAATGATTTTTGGCAAATGGCATCCGATCGGCGCGATGGGGGCGGCGCTGTTTTTCGGACTGGCGCAAAGTTTAAGCATCGTTGGACAAACCATTCCATTTTTGAAAAACGTACCGACTGTCTACTTGCTCATTGCCCCTTATGTGCTCACGATTTTAGCGCTTGCTGGCTTTATCGGCCGTGCGGAAGCGCCGAAAGCAGCCGGCACGCCATATGTGAAAGGAAAACGGTAAGAAAACGGGCTGTCCGAACAAAAACGGGCAGCCGTTTTTTATTGTTTCATCAGATAGGGAAGGTGGATTTATTTGCATTTTCCGCTAGGCAACAGGTATATTGTTGATAAGACATCTCACAATAAAGATATCGCCCACTTTACGAAGGAAAAGGAGGAGTTTGATTGGTCGATGAAAAAATAACAACGGTTGGGCCGGTTCGTGTCCATATGATTTCGACTAATAAGTATAAAACGAATACACTTGTTTGGAAAATGAAAGCGCCGCTTGCCAAAGAAACGGTAACGCTGCGTGCGCTGCTTCCGTACGTTTTGCAAAGCGGCACGGCCGATTATCCGAGCGTCAAGGCGTTGCGCACCTACCTAGATGAGCTGTACGGAGCGACGTTGAACGTCGATTTAACAAAAAAAGGCGAAGACCATATCATGACGATCCGCATTGATGTTGCGAATGAACGGTTTTTGCCAGAGCAAACGCCGCTCCTGGAGAAAGCGCTTCAATTGCTCGCCGATCTCTTGTTCCGCCCAGCGCTTGAAGGCGGCCGGTTTGTTGAGGATATCGTCGCTCGGGAAAAACAGGCGCTAAGCCAGCGTATTCAAGCGGTATATGATGATAAAATGCGCTATGCAAACATGCGCCTCGTGCAAGAAATGTGCAAAGGTGAGCCGTACGCCCTCTCACCAAACGGCGAGCTCGAGGACATTGACGCCATCACAGCGGAACGGCTGTATCGCTATTACGAGCAGTCGTTGGCTGAAGATGAGCTTGATTTGTATGTCATCGGCGACGTCGACGAAGAAGCAGTGCTCGCTGCTGTCAAGCGTCGCTTCTCTTTGCCGGACCGTCCGCAGCCGTCGCGTGCGCCGCTCGCTTCGGCAAAAGCGCGAGGAGAAATAAATGAAGTCATCGAGCGGCAAGACGTGAAGCAAGGAAAATTAAACATCGGCTACCGGACGAATGTGACGTACGAAGATGATGATTATTACGCCTTGCAGCTGTTTAACGGCATTTTCGGCGGCTTTTCTCATTCAAAGCTGTTTATCAACGTTCGCGAGAAGGCGAGCCTCGCCTACTATGCTGCATCCCGGCTTGAAAGCCATAAGGGGCTTTTGCTGGTCATGTCCGGTATTGAGCCGGCCAATTATGAAAAGGCGCGCCGCATTATTGATGAACAAATGCAGGCGATGAAAAACGGCGATTTTACGGATGAAGAAATGGAACAAACGAAAGCGGTCATCCGCAATCAGCTGCTTGAGACGCTTGATACGCCGCGCGGGCTTGTCGAGGTGCTGTACCATAACGTCGTCTCAACGCGGAAACGCCCGTTAAACGAATGGCTTGCCGGCACGGATGGTGTGACGCGCGAGGATGTCGTGCGCGTCGCCGAAAAGGTGGCGCTCGATACGGTGTACTTTTTGACCGGAATGGAGGGGGCGACGGAAAATGGAAAAGCGGGTGTATGAAACGCTGCAAGAAACGTTGTTTTATGAAAAAATGGACAACGGTCTTGATGTCTACATTTTACCGAAAAAAGGGTTTCACAAAACGTATGCGACGTTTACGACGAACTACGGTTCTGTCGACAACCAGTTCGTCCCGCTCGGAAAAACGGAAATGAAACGCGTCCCGGACGGCATCGCTCATTTTTTGGAGCATAAGCTGTTTGAAAAAGAGGACGGCGACGTGTTTCAGCAGTTTAGCAAACAAGGCGCTTCGGCGAACGCTTTTACGACGTTCACCCGTACTGCCTACTTGTTCTCAAGCACCGACAACGTGGAGAAAAACTTGGAGACGTTAATGGATTTTGTACAAACGCCGTATTTTTCCGACAAGACCGTCGAAAAAGAAAAAGGCATCATCGGCCAGGAAATTCGCATGTACGATGACAACCCGGACTGGCGCGTTTACTTCGGTGCCATCGAAAGCATGTACCATCACCATCCGGTCAAAATCGACATCGCCGGCACAATCGAATCGATTGCTGAGATTACAAAAGAGTTGCTGTATGAATGTTACGAAACATTTTATCACCCGAGCAACATGCTGTTGTTTGTTGTCGGTCCGGTCGATGAGCAACAAATTATGCAGCAAATCCGAGACAATCAGGCGAAAAAGTCATTCCCGCAAGCGCCTGAGGTGAAACGGTTCACGTACGAAGAGCCAAGCGGTGTGGCGGAAAAGAAAATAGTCATTCCGATGCATGTGCAGACGAATAAATGTTTTGTCGGTATTAAAGCGCCGTCCGTGCCGAATATCGGCGAACAGAAACTCCGCCATGAGCTCGCGTTTCACGTGCTGCTTGACTACTTGTTCGGCAAAAGCTCGCCGCATTACGAACGGTTGTATCGCGAAGGATTGATTGACGATACGTTTATGTACGACTATACGGAAGAGCGCGAATTTGGCTTTGCCCTTGTCGGCGGCGACACGAGAGATGCGGAGCGGCTGGCGGCAGAGGTGCAGAAGGTGCTGCAGTCGTTTTCAGCTGACGCGGTACAAAAAGACGAGATCGAACGAGTGAAAAAGAAAAAAATGGGTGCCTTTTTGCGCGCGCTCAACTCGCCGGAATACATCGCCAACCAGTTTACACGCTATGCTTTTTATGGCGCTAGCTTGTTTGATATTTTGCCGGCGCTCTCGTCGCTTACGCTTGATGATATTGCCGCTGTCGCCGACTCGTGTTTCCGCGACTCGCAAATCGCTGTTTGTGAAGTTGTGCCAAAAGGGCAATGATGGCATCCTTCATGAGAAGGATGCTTTTTTACGGCAAAAGGAAGGGGAGAATGTTTGATGAACTACGCGTTAATCACCGGCGCTTCAGGCGGCATCGGGCAAAGCATTGCCCGCGAGCTTGCTAAAGCCGGCTACGGGCTGCTGCTTCATTACTATCGGCGGCGGGCACCGGTCGAAGCGTTACAAGAAGAGCTTCCTGATACACACATCGTCCCGCTCGAAGCCGACTTGTCCGCGCCCGGTGGAGTCGAGGCGCTCCTTTCGCAAATCGACCGCCCGGTGGACGCCATCATTTATAACAGCGGGGCGAGCTATTACGGATTGTTGACCGATATGAACGATGAATTGATCGAGCGGATGGTGCGCCTTCATGTGACAAGTCCGGCGCAGCTCGTGAAAAAACTGCTTCCACCGATGATTTCGAAAAAACGTGGCCATATTGTGTTGATTTCATCGATTTGGGGGCTTTGCGGCGCATCGTGTGAAGTGGTTTATTCGATGGTAAAAGGCGGGCAAAATGCATTTGCCAAAGCGCTCGCCAAAGAGCTCGCCCCGAGCGGCATCCGCGTCAACGCTGTCGCGCCTGGAGCGATTGCTACCGATATGTTGCGAGCATTCAGCGCCGAGGAGCTCGAAGCGCTGGCTGACGAAATCCCAGTCGGCCGGCTCGGCACTCCTGAAGAAGTAGCGAAAACAGTGGCGTTTCTTTTATCGGACGCCGCTTCGTACATTACTGGCCAAGTCATTTCTGTCAACGGCGGTTGGCATTGCTAAACGTATATTTTCTGCGCGGGCAGGCAAACTATCCTTGAAACGTTCATCAAGGAGGGAATGCACATGTCGGTATTGGATAACTTTGAACAATGGAAACACTTTTTGGCTGATCGGCTCGAACAAGCGCAACAACAAGGATTGAGCGAGCAAGTGATCTCGGACGTCGCCTATCAAATCGGGGACTATTTAGCGAAAAACGTCGATCCGAAAAACCCGGAAGAGCGGGTGCTGTCCGATCTTTGGAAAGTGGCTGATGAAAAAGAACAGCACGTCCTTGCCAACATGATGGTAAAGCTTGTCCAACAAAAATAACAATCGATAGAGAGGGGAATCCCTCTCTTTTTTCTTCTCCCCTTTTCGGTTGCTTTTCCGCTCATGATTATAGTAGTATGAATTTAGCATAAGGCGTTCGTGCGGACAACGATAAGGGAGGAGACGGGATGGGCAAGCAGGAATGGTATTTGGAGTATGAAATTCATGTCAACCGCCCAGGGTTGTTAGGCGACGTCGCATCGCTGCTTGGGATGTTGTCAATCAATATCGTGACAATCAACGGCGTTCGGGATTCGCGCCGCGGCATGCTGCTTCTTTGCGACAACAATGAGCAAATTGAGCGGCTGGCGACGATTTTGCGGACGATGGACAACATTACGGTAACGAAGTTGCGCCAGCCGAAGCTGCTTGACCGTCTAGCCGTCCGCCATGGCCGCTACATCCGGCGCGATGCCGACGATAAAAAAACGTTTCGTTTTGTCCGCGACGAACTCGGGCTGCTTGTCGATTTTATGGCAGAAATTTTTAAAGAAAAAGGGCACAAGCTTGTCGGCATTCGTGGAATGCCGCGCGTCGGTAAGACGGAGTCGATCGTTGCTGCCAGCGTTTGCGCCAATAAGCGGTGGCTGTTTGTATCATCGACATTGATTAAGCAGACCATCCGCACCCAGTTGATGGAAGACGAATATAGCGAAGATAACATTTTTATCATTGATGGGATCGTCTCGACACGCCGAGCAAATGAGCAGCACTGGCAACTCATTCGTGAACTGATGCGCCTTGAGTCGACGAAAGTCGTGGAACATCCGGATATTTTTGTTCGCCATACGGAATATACGCTCGATGATTTTGATTATATTATCGAGTTGCGCCATGAGCCGGGCGAAGATATTTCCTACGAAGCGATCGAGCGCCCGTCCTTGTTGGGCGGTGACGGTTTTTCTGAATTTGGTTTTTAATAAAAAAATGGAAGGTGTTGGGTGTTGACGGAATTGGGAAAACGTCTGCGGGAAGCGCGAGAGGAAAAACAAATTAGCTTGGACGAGCTGCAAGAGATGACGAAAATCCAGAAGCGGTATTTGATCGGCATTGAGGAAGGAAATTATGCGATTATGCCGGGTAACTTTTACGTACGTGCCTTCATCAGGCAATACGCTGAGGCGGTCGGTCTTGACCCGGACGAGCTGTTTGAACAATATAAACAAGATATTCCGCAGTCTTATCAAGAGGATATTCCGCAGCCACTGTCGCGTGTGAAAACGCGCCAGCAGCTTTCCGCCGAAGGGACGAAATGGCTCGACTGGTTGCCGAAGCTGATTGCTGCGGCATTTGTCATCGGGGTGGCTGTTCTCGTTTGGGTGTTACTCCAACACAACACGGCGGGCGAGCCGTCGACACGGACAAGCCCGGAGACGGCGGAAGTCGAAAGCTCGAAAAACTCGCCGCTTGAGCAGGCGAAAGAAAAGCAGTCAGCAAAGGAATCGGATGAGAAGGCAAAGGATGAAAACGCAAAGGGTGAAAACGAACAATCGGTTACCGATGATGAGAAGCCGACTACCCCAACCGCTGCGTTGAACGTGACAACAAAGCAAGGCAATACAGCGACCATTGAGGTGGAAAATGCTAGTTCTTTTACTGTTGAATTGTCGTCTAAAGGGGCGTCATGGGTCGAAGTGTACAACACGAAAGGCCATTCATTTTACCGTGGCAACTTAACGAAAGGGCAAACGAAAACGTTTGACTTGTCAGCAGAAAGCGAAGTGTGGGTGAAAATCGGGCGCACGCTCGATGTCGATGTGAAAGTAAATGGCCAGCCGTTTGCCTATCCGTTTGCCCCGCAAGACGAAGTGTACCAAAAGCTGCGTTTCATCTTGAAAAAATAATGGTAAAAAGCGGCTTTTTTTTCAGAAAGGAAGCCGCTTCTTTGTCCGGATAGATGTTGAATTAGCGGAGGTAATTTGTTGTGAACTTGCCGAATAAAATTACGGTAGCGCGCATTATGCTCATCCCATTTTTCTTGATCGTAATGCTTGTTCCGTTTGGATGGGGGAGCGTCCAAATCGGTAGGACGGAGCTCCCGATCGCTCATCTTGTCGGCGCGCTCATTTTCATCATCGCTTCAACGACAGACTGGATTGACGGCTATTACGCCCGTAAATACGGATTGGTGACAAATTTAGGGAAGTTTTTAGATCCGCTCGCCGATAAACTGCTTGTATCGGCAGCACTTATCGTGCTCGTCGAGCTTGGTTTGGCTCCGGCTTGGATGGTGATCGTCATCATCAGTCGCGAGTTTGCCGTTACCGGGCTGCGGTTGGTGCTCGCTGGCGAAGGGGAAGTTGTCGCGGCCAATATGCTTGGAAAAATTAAGACGTGGACACAAATTGTGGCGATTGCTGCCTTGTTGCTACATAATTTTCCGTTTTCGCTCATCCCGTTCCCGTTCGCCGATTTGGCGCTTTGGGTGGCAGTGGTGTTCACCATTTGGTCTGGCTGGGACTACTTTGCGAAAAATAAACATGCTTTTGCCCATTCGAAATAGCCGGCGGGAAAGGGGGAACGTCCGTTGAATGCGGAAATCATTGCTGTTGGCTCCGAGCTGTTGCTCGGACAAATTGCCAATACGAACGCCCAGTTTTTGTCGCAGCAGCTCGCTGAACTTGGAATTAACGTTTATTTCCATACAGTCGTCGGCGACAATGCAGCCCGTCTCGAACAAGCCGTCAATGTTGCCCAGACGAGGGCTGACTTGATCATTTTTACAGGTGGACTTGGACCGACAAAGGACGATTTGACGAAAGAGACGATCGCCCGTCTGCTCGGCCGCCGGCTTGTCACTGATGAGGAAGCACTACGGGCGATTGAAGCATATTTTGTCCGCACGAACCGGCCAATGACAGAAAACAACAAAAAGCAGGCGCTCATCTTGGAAGGATCGACAGTGCTGAAAAACGAGCACGGCATGGCGCCAGGGATGGCGCTTTCGGTCAATGGCATTACATATATGCTGCTGCCTGGGCCGCCGAAAGAAATGCGTCCGATGTTTACAAAATACGGAACCGCCTTTTTGCGTGGGGCGTTTTCGCTTGCGGAGCGCATCGAATCGCGCGTGCTTCGTTTTTTTGGCATCGGCGAATCGGCGCTTGAGACAGCGGTTGCTGATTTGATTGACGCCCAGTCCAATCCGACGATCGCCCCGCTGGCTGGCGACGGCGAAGTGACGCTTCGTCTGACGGCAAAACATCGGGATCAGGCGGAGGCGAAGCGGCTGCTTGATGAAACGGAAGCGGCCATTTTGGCGCGCGTCGGCCGCTATTGTTACGGATATAACAACGAAACGCTGTTTACGAAAACGATCGAACGGTTAAAAGAAAGAGGGTGGACGATCGCTGCGGCTGAGAGCCTGACCGGCGGGCTGTTTCTCGAACAGCTGACAGCCATCCCGGGCGCATCGGCAGTGGTGCAAGGCGGCGGCGTCTGCTACACAAACGACGTGAAAGAAAGGATGCTTGGCGTGCCGCGGGCGCTGTTAGAGACGGACGGGGCGGTCAGCGAATCGTGCGCTCGCTTGCTTGCCGAAAACGTCCGGACGATGTGCAGCGCTGATGTTGGCATCAGCTTTACCGGCGTTGCTGGTCCTGATCCGCTTGAAGGCCATCCGCCCGGCACCGTTTATGTTGGCGTTGCTGTCCGCGGGCGCGACACAACTGTCCACCGCCTCACTTTATCCGGCACGCGCGATAACATTCGTGTCCGCACCGCCAAATACGGTTGTTTCTTTTTGCTCCAGATGCTTGCGGCCAGCGATTGACCGGCCGCTTCCTTCCTTAAACATATTCCACCGCACATTGCTCTCTTCCACTGCATCAGTATGGTGATTGTTGCTAGTTTCCCCATTGAAAAAACGAATAAATGTTCGACTTTTTGCTTGGCAATGGTCGCAAAACGCGGTATAGTATAAGTAGCTCGAGAATTAAGGAGGAGTAGGTTAGTGAACCAAGATCGTCAAGCTGCATTAGAGCAGGCGTTAAAACAAATTGAACGACAGTTTGGCAAAGGGGCCATTATGAAGCTCGGCGAACAGGCAGAGCGGCAAATCTCGACCGTTCCGAGCGGTTCGCTGGCGCTCGACATCGCATTAGGTGTCGGTGGTTATCCGCGCGGGAGAATCATCGAAATTTATGGTCCGGAATCATCCGGGAAGACAACTGTTGCCCTTCACGCGATCGCTGAAGTGCAAAAACAAGGAGGACAAGCAGCTTTCATCGATGCCGAGCATGCGCTTGATCCGATTTATGCACAAAAATTAGGGGTCAACATCGATGAATTGTTGCTTTCCCAACCCGATACGGGCGAGCAGGCGCTCGAAATTGCCGAAGCGCTCGTACGAAGCGGTGCGGTCGATATTATTGTCATCGACTCAGTGGCGGCGCTCGTACCGAAAGCGGAAATTGAAGGGGAGATGGGTGACGCCCACGTCGGCTTGCAAGCCCGCCTCATGTCGCAGGCGCTCCGTAAGCTGTCTGGCGCCATTAACAAATCGAAAACGATCGCCATCTTCATCAACCAGATCCGTGAAAAAGTCGGAGTCATGTTCGGCAATCCAGAAACGACGCCGGGTGGACGGGCTCTTAAGTTTTACGCTTCCGTCCGTTTAGAGGTGCGCCGCGCTGAACAAATTAAACAAGGCAATGACATGGTTGGCAACAAAACGAAAATCAAAGTCGTCAAAAACAAAGTTGCTCCGCCATTTAAAACGGCCGACGTCGACATTATGTACGGCGAAGGCATTTCCCGCGAAGGGGAAATCATCGATATGGCGGCCGAGCTTGACATTGTGCAAAAAAGCGGTTCATGGTATTCCTACAAAGATGAACGGCTCGGTCAAGGGCGTGAGAATGCGAAGCAGTTTCTGAAAGAAAACCCGCATATTGCTGAAGAGATCGCCCGCGCTATCCGCAAACATTACGGCATCGATGCCGGCGAGGCGGGCGAACCGCTGCAAGACGAGTTCGGGCTGCTTGAGGAGTAATGGCACGAAGGCGTCCTAGCTACTGCTAGGGCGCCTTTTTCCTAGGAGACAGGTAATGTCATAACAAGCGTGGCCAAGAAGACCATTTCTTAAGTTGAGAAACCTATGAATCTTGCCCTTCGTTGCCATCGAGAACAGTTGAGTGAACGGAACCAGCTGTTGTTCACCGGCCGTCTATCCGTTCGCCCGACGGAACCGTCAACGTGCCTTTTTCACTGAGGACAGGGTGCACCGTAGCGGCTGGAGCAGTGGCTGAGACACACTTGTGTAATATCTTGACAATTCATGTTGCCACCTTTACAATGAACATGTATATTTGTCCAAATATATAGCAGGGCTAGCCTGCTTGAAAAGGCGAACCGCCTTCGTGCGGTGAAAGCCGCACGGGAAACGCCAAACAAAACGACCGAGCTAACGTTTTGAAAACGGGAATGTCCACTTGCGCCGGACGATTGGGGGCAACAGTGGCGCGAAGAAAGAGCGAAAGTAAATTGAACAGCAAGAGGAGGTGAAACGATGGGTTCGATCATCATCTCCGCTTTGCTTGCCTTAGTCATTGGTGCCGTTGTTGGCTTTTTTGTTCGCAAATCGATTGCCGAAGCAAAAATCGGTGGGGCGAAAGCAGCTGCCGAGCAGCTGATTGAAGAGGCGAAACGCGCGGCGGACGCCTTGAAAAAAGAGGCGCTTCTCGAAGCGAAAGACGAGATTCATAAATTGCGTACGGAAGCGGAACACGATATCCGCGACCGGAGAAGCGAACTCCAAAAACAAGAAAACCGCTTGATGCAAAAGGAGGAAAACCTCGACCGCAAAGATGAGGCGCTCAATAAACGCGAGGCGCTGCTCGAAGCGAAAGAAGAAGCGTTAAATGAAAGACAACAGCATATTGAACAAATGGAAAGCAAAGTGGAAACGCTCATCAAACAGCAACAAACCGAACTCGAACGCATTTCCGGATTAACGCGCGACGATGCGCGCCATCTCATTTTAGAGCGCGTCGAAAAGGAACTGTCGCATGAGATTGCGATGATGGTCAAAGAAGCGGAAACGCGGGCGAAAGAGGAGGCAGACAAGCGAGCAAAGGCGATTTTGTCACTCGCCATCCAGCGCTGCGCCGCCGATCATGTCGCCGAAACGACTGTCTCTGTCGTGAACTTGCCAAACGATGAAATGAAAGGGCGGATCATCGGACGCGAAGGGCGGAACATCCGTACGCTCGAGACGCTCACCGGCATTGATTTAATTATTGACGATACACCGGAGGCGGTCATTTTATCCGGATTTGACCCGATTCGTCGCGAAACAGCGCGCATTGCGCTAGATAAGCTCGTGCAGGACGGCCGAATCCATCCAGCGCGCATTGAAGAAATGGTCGAAAAGGCGCGCCGCGAAGTGGATGAACACATCCGCGAAGTCGGTGAACAGACGACGTTTGAAGTCGGCGTCCACGGCTTGCATCCGGATTTGATTAAAATTTTAGGGCGGCTTAAGTTCCGGACGAGCTACGGGCAAAACGTCCTAAAACATTCGGTGGAAGTGGCGTTTTTAGCCGGGCTGATGGCGGCCGAGCTCGGGGAAGACGAAATGTTGGCGCGTCGGGCCGGCTTGCTTCATGACATCGGCAAGGCGATCGACCATGAAGTGGAAGGAAGCCATGTGGAAATCGGCGTTGAGTTGGCGACGAAGTATAAAGAACATCCCGTTGTCATCAACAGCATCGCCTCCCACCATGGCGATACCGAGCCGACATCAGTCATCGCCGTGCTCGTTGCGGCAGCGGACGCCCTGTCGGCGGCACGGCCGGGGGCGCGCAGCGAAACGCTGGAAAACTATATCCGCCGCTTAGAGAAGCTCGAAGAAATTGCGGAATCGTACGAAGGGGTGGAAAAATCGTACGCCATCCAAGCTGGCCGCGAAGTGCGCATCATGGTCAAACCAGATATGATCGACGATTTGGAAGCGCATCGGTTGGCGCGCGATATCCGCAAGCGAATCGAAGAAGAGCTCGATTATCCGGGTCATATTAAAGTGACAGTCATCCGCGAAACGCGGGCGGTCGAATATGCGAAATAAAGTGGCAGCCTATTGCCACTTTATTTTTTTGTCCGTAAAATAAGAGAGTATACCGATCGCCTGATGATCTTTACAGTGGCGATACTTTTGATTTAGAAAGGGATTGATGATGAGAATTTTATTTATCGGCGATGTCGTCGGTTCGCCGGGGCAAAAAATGGTCGAGCACTATTTGCCAAAATTAAAGGAGAAGCACCGGCCGGATATCGTCATCATTAACGGGGAGAACGCCGCCAGAGGGAAAGGAATCACTGAGGAGATTTATCGTTCATTGCTTGCGCAAGGGGTCCACGCCGTTACCCTCGGCAATCATGCTTGGGATAAGCGGGATATTTTTGAATTTATCGATCAGGCGAAAGCATTGATCCGCCCGGCGAACTATCCGCCCGGCACACCGGGAAAAGGCATCGTCTACGTGCCGACCGAGCATGGCGAGGTAGCGGTGATCAACTTGCAAGGGCGAGCGTTTTTGCCAGCGATTGACTGCCCGTTCCAAAAGGCAGATGAATTGATTGCCGCTGCTTCCGAGCGAACGTCGGTCATCATTGTCGATTTTCATGCTGAGGCGACGAGCGAAAAACAGGCGATGGGCTGGTATTTGGACGGCCGTGTATCTGCGGTCATTGGCACGCATACGCACGTCCAGACGGCTGATAACCGGATTTTGCCGAAAGGAACGGCGTATATTACCGATGTCGGTATGACAGGTCCGTATGACGGCATTTTAGGGGTCGACCGAGAGGCGGTATTGCGTAAGTTTTTAACCGGCCTGCCGGTTCGTTTCGACATCAAGGAAGGAAGAAGCCAGTTAAACGCTGTGCTTGTCGATGTTGATGCCAAAAGTGGGCGGGCGCTTCGCATTGAGCGCTTAATCATTAACGATGACCACCCTTATTTTGAATAGTTTATTTTTTTATAAATTTTTAAAAACATACTCCTCCCGTGCAGGAATAGTTGTCAAAGCAGTGAATATAGTTACAGTGAAGACTTTTTATCGAAATCCATTTTCCAAGGAAACGAGGGAGGAGCTAGAGATGGAGATATTAAAAGTTTCAGCAAAATCGAATCCGAACTCTGTAGCTGGTGCACTTGCCGGGGTGTTGCGCGAGCGCGGCGCAGCGGAAATTCAGGCGATCGGCGCAGGTGCATTGAACCAAGCCGTTAAGGCAGTAGCGATCGCACGAGGGTTTGTGGCACCAAGCGGTATGGACTTAATTTGTATTCCGGCATTTACGGATATTATGATTGATGGAGAAGAACGGACAGCTATTAAATTAATCGTCGAGCCTCGTTAACTGGATGACTGGTAAATGGTAAAATATAACCTGTTGGCGCCTTCAGCTTCGAAGGCAGGCAGGTTATTTTTGCTTTTTTAAGGGGGAAAATGAATGATTTTTGATGCCCATTGTGACGCGCTGATGAAACTATGGCAAGACCGTTCATTATCGTTTCAGGACGAGCCATCGCTTCATGTCACGCTTTCGGGAATGGCAGAAGCCGGGGTGAAAGTGCAATGTTTTGCCATCTACGTACCAGAAATAGTGCCGGAAGAAGCTCGGTTCACGGTGGCGCTCGAGATGGTGGATATGTTTTTCACCCGCATTGTGGATCTGTTTCCGTCTGTGAAGGTTGTGCGGACGAAACAAGACATCGCCACCCTCAAAGAAGGGGAGATCGGAGCGATGTTGACGCTCGAAGGATGCGATGCGATTGGCGCCAACCTTGTCAAGTTGAAGACGCTCCTTCGCCTCGGTGTTGCTTCCGTTGGTTTGACATGGAATTTTCCAAACGCTGTCGCTGACGGGGCGTGGGAGAAGCGCGGGGCCGGGTTGACTGCGTTCGGCCGACAAGTTGTCGAGCTGCTCAATGAAACGAAACGGTGGGTCGATGTATCCCATTTATCGGAAAAAGCGTTTTGGGATGTGATGGAGACGGCCTGTTTTCCGATCGCTTCCCATTCCAACGTCTATCGCCTCTGTCGGCACCCACGCAACTTGACAGACGAGCAAATCAAGGCGCTGATCGAAAAAGATGGGATGATCGGCATTAATTTTGTACCGGATTTTTTGACAAACGACAAACGGAGAGCGACGGTCGCTGATGTTCTCCGTCACCTTGATTACGTATGCGCGCTTGGGGGAGCAAACAACGTCGGGTTTGGCTCCGATTTTGACGGCATTGAGGAGACGGTGTCCGGCCTTGAAGCGGTGAAGGAATACCCTCGACTTGTCAATGAGTTGTACAAGCATTACTCCGCTGAGCAAGTGGAGCGTTTTTTGTTTCGTAATTTTTACGAGCATTTGCCCGAGTGATAAATATCATTGAATATATACCTCTATTAAGCTTAAAATAAAAGGCGGAATGTCGACTATGTTGACAAAATACAATTGTCGCGTGGAAGGCGCCCAAAAGTGTAGTCGCTTTGTCAGAAAAATGATACAATAATAGCGAGAGGCTGTAGTGAACATAAAGGGGTGTAAAACATGATCGAACAGCTGTCATGGAAAGTAGGCGGCCAGCAAGGGGAAGGGATTGAAAGTACAGGGGAAATTTTCTCCGCGGCGCTGAACCGCCTCGGGTACTATTTATATGGGTACCGCCATTTTTCTTCCCGCATTAAGGGGGGGCATACGAACAATAAAATCCGCGTCAGCACGAAACCGGTGCGGGCGGTCGCAGATGATTTAGACATTTTGGTGGCATTCGACCAAGAGACGATCGATTTCAACTTTCACGAGCTGCACCGCGGCGGCATCGTCATTGCAGACGCCAAATTCAATCCAGTAATTCCCGAACAAGAAGGGGTGTCGCTTTACGTCGTTCCGTTCACTGAGATTGCGACGGAACTTGGCAACTCGCTGATGAAAAACATGGTTGCCATCGGCGCGACGAGTGCGGTGCTCGGCTTAGATGCCAGCGTTTTCGAAAGCGTTGTCGCGGACACGTTCGCCCGCAAAGGGACGCAAGTCGTTGAGAAAAACATGGAGGCCATCCGTGCTGGGGCGCAGTATATGAAAAAGCAGCTTGACGGTCGCGCCGAGCCTATGAAGCTCGCAAAAGCCGATGGCAAACAGCGGATGTTTATGATCGGCAACGATGCCATCGCCTTGGGAGCTCTTGCTGGTGGGGCGCGCTTTATGGCCGCGTATCCGATTACTCCGGCTTCCGAGATCATGGAATATTTAATTAAGAAACTGCCTGAGTTCGGGGGAGCAGTCATTCAAACGGAAGACGAAATCGCTGCTTGCACGATGGCGATTGGCGCCAACTATGCCGGTGCACGGGCGTTTACAGCCTCTGCCGGGCCGGGGCTATCGCTCATGGCTGAAGCGATCGGCTTAGCTGGAATGACGGAAACACCGCTCGTTGTCGTCGATACGCAGCGGGGCGGTCCGAGTACCGGCTTGCCGACGAAGCAAGAACAATCAGACTTGCTTGCCATGATTTACGGTACGCACGGGGAAATTCCAAAAATCGTTATGGCACCGAGCACAGTTGAGGAAGCGTTTTACGACATGGCGGAGGCGTTAAACTTAGCCGAGGAATATCAATGTCCGGTCATTTTCTTGTCGGATTTGCAGCTGTCGCTCGGCAAACAGACGGTCGAACCGCTTGACTATGATCGGATCGACATTCGCCGCGGCAAGCTCGTGACCGGGGAGTTACCGCCGCTTGCCGGCAAGGAAAACTTTAAACGGTATGAGCTGACACCAGATGGCATTTCGCCGCGGGTGCTTCCGGGGACGAAACACGGCATCCATCACGTCACTGGGGTTGAGCATGCAGAAACCGGCCGCCCGTCCGAAACAGCGGCAAACCGCCAGGCGCAAATGGAGAAGCGGATGCGCAAACTCGAGCACGTCCATTTCCCGACGCCGGTGCATAAGTACATCCGTCACGAAGAGCCAGATTTGCTTCTCGTCGGCTTTTTATCAACACGTGGAGCGATTGAGGAAGCGATTGAGCGCCTCGAGCAAGACGGTGTCAAAGTTAACCACGCGCACATCCGTCTGTTGCACCCGTTCCCGGTTGACGAGATGCGGCCGCTTGTCGAAAAAGCGAAACGGGTTGTTGTTATCGAGCAAAATGCGACCGGGCAATTGGCGAGCCTGTTGAAAATGAACGTCGGTCATGCCGATAAAATGGCAAGCGTCTTGAAATTTGACGGCAATCCATTCTTACCAGGCGATGTTTACAACAAATGTAAGGAGTTGTTAGCACAATGGCCACCTTTAAAGATTTCCGCAATGATGTGAAGCCAAACTGGTGTCCGGGCTGCGGCGATTTTTCTGTTCAAGCCGCCATCCAGCGCGCAGCAGCCAACCTTGGGTTGGAGCCGCACCAGCTGGCTGTCATTTCCGGAATCGGCTGCTCAGGTCGGATTTCCGGCTATATTCATGCCTACGGGTTTCACGGCACGCACGGCCGCGCTTTGCCGCTTGCCCAGGGAGTGAAAATGGCGAATCGTGACTTGACGGTTATTGCCGCCGGTGGTGACGGTGACGGATTTGCAATCGGCATGGGGCACACGGTTCACGCCATTCGCCGCAACATTGACATTACGTACATCGTCATGGACAACCAAATTTACGGGCTGACGAAAGGGCAAACATCGCCGCGCAGCGCCGCCGGATTTAAAACAAAAAGCACGCCGCAAGGATCGATTGAACCGGCGCTGTCGCCGCTTGAAATTGCCTTGAGCGCGGGGGCGACGTTTGTCGCACAAAGCTTCTCGAGCGACTTAAAAGAGCTAACCAGCTTGATTGAAGAAGGAGTCAAACATAAAGGCTTTTCGCTCATCAACGTCTTTAGCCCGTGCGTCACATACAATAAAGTGAACACGTACGAATGGTTTAAAGAGCATTTAGTGAAAGTGAGCGACATCGAAGGGTACGATCCGTCTAATCGGGAGATGGCGATGCAAACGGTGATGAAATATAACGGTCTTGTTACCGGGCTCATCTATCAAAATAAAGAACAAAAGTCGTACCAAGAGCTTGTTCCGGGCTATAGCGCAACGCCGCTTTCGGAAGCTGATTTGAAACTAAGCAAAGAAAAATTCGCCGAGTTAGTAGCGGAGTTTATGTAAAAATGGAAATGATTCACACCCGATGTGGACTTGCCTCATCGGGTGTTTTTTTGCTATCATAACATGTTCCGGACATCCGGAACAAAAACCATTGTGTTTCATTGTCACCCGCGATATACTATGATAGTGTGTGTGATGGAAGAATTTTGCCGGAAAAAGGTTGACGGCAACGAAAACAACAGCTACCTAACTGGATGTAATCGAAAGTTGGACCAAGAAAGAAAGGAGATTGTTATGAACGAAAAGCAACGTTTAGAACAAACAGGTCAAATTCAAACAGCTAGCCATCCAGCGGACAGAAAATCCGACTTGGAGCGGCTCAAAGCAAAAACGACGAAAGACTATGAGAAGTATTTCACGAGCGTCTTTCTTCCGCCGAACTTAAAAGAGGCGAAAAAACGTGGCAAGGAAGAAGTACAATATGTGAAAGACTTTACGATTCCGGATGAATTCCGCGGCATGGGGCGTGGGCGGAAGTTTTACATCCGCACGTACGGCTGTCAAATGAACGAGCATGATACGGAAGTGATGGCCGGCATTTTCATGGCGCTCGGTTATGAACCGACCGACCGTCCGGAAGATGCAAATGTCATTTTGCTTAACACGTGTGCGATCCGCGAAAACGCGGAAAACAAAGTGTTTGGCGAACTCGGCTACTTAAAGCCGTTGAAAACGACGAACCCTGATTTACTACTTGGCGTGTGCGGCTGTATGTCGCAAGAAGAAGCGGTTGTCAATAAAATTTTAAAACAATACCAGTATGTTGACTTGATTTTCGGCACGCACAACATCCATCGCCTCCCGTACATTTTGCATGAGGCGTACATGTCGAAAGAGATGGTTGTCGAAGTATGGTCGAAAGAGGGCGATGTCGTCGAAAACTTGCCGAAAGTGCGCAAAGGCAACATTAAAGCATGGGTCAACATTATGTATGGCTGCGATAAGTTTTGTACGTACTGCATCGTTCCGTACACGCGCGGCAAAGAGCGGAGCCGTCGTCCGGAAGACATCATTCAAGAAGTGCGCCAGCTCGCCGCCCAAGGCTATAAGGAAATTACGCTTCTTGGGCAAAACGTCAACGCCTACGGGAAAGATTTCAACGATATTCAATACGGTCTTGGCGATTTGATGGATGAGCTGCGCAAAATTGATATCGCGCGCATCCGCTTTACGACAAGCCATCCGCGTGACTTTGACGACCGACTCATCGAAGTGCTTGCCAAACGAGGCAATTTAGTCGAACATATTCATTTGCCGGTGCAATCGGGCAGCACGGAAATTTTGAAAATGATGGGTCGGAAATATACACGTGAAGAGTATTTGGAACTCGTCCGCAAAATTAAAGCGGCCATTCCGGATGTCGCTTTGACGACCGACATTATCGTCGGCTTCCCGAACGAAACGGATGAGCAGTTTGAAGAAACGTTGTCGCTTTACCGTGAAGTCGAGTTTGATTCGGCGTATACGTTCATTTACTCGCCACGTGAAGGCACCCCAGCGGCGAAAATGAATGATAACGTGCCGATGGAAGTGAAAAAAGAACGGCTTCAGCGCTTGAACGCCCTCGTTCAAGAGATTGCAGCGAAGAAAATGAAACAATACGAGGGCCAAGTCGTCGAGGTGCTCGTTGAAGGCGAAAGCAAAACGAACCCGGATGTGTTAGCAGGGTATACGCGTAAAAACAAGCTTGTCCATTTCGTCGGCCCGAAATCGCTCATTGGTCAATTGGTCAATGTGCGCATTACGCAGGCGAAAACGTGGACATTGACAGGCGAGTTAGCGAATGAAGCGATCGAGGTGAACTAAGATGGCAAAATATACGCGGGATGAGATTTTGACGCAGGCAAAGCAGTTGGCGAAAATGATCGCCGAAACAGAGGAAGTTGACTTTTTCAAGCGAGCCGAAGAAAAAATCCATCAAAACGAAAAAGTACGCACGTTAATTAATGAGTTAAAATCGCTGCAAAAACAAGCAGTCAACTTCCAACATTACGGCAAACATGAAGCGCTAAAGCGGGTCGAGGAGAAAATTGACGCCATTTACGAGCAGTTGGAGCAAATTCCGATCGTCAGTGAATTCCAGCAGTCGCAGGCCGATGTGAACGATTTGCTTCAGCTTGTCGCTTCGACGATTTCCAATACAGTGACCGATGAAATTCTTGCGTCGACTGGCGGCGATGTGCTGCGCGGAGAAACGGGTGCGGCGCTTCGCTACGGCAAGCAGGGTGGTTGCCATTAACGCGTTTATGGCGTCTGTTTGTCATGAACGAACAAAAAAGCGTCCTTTCGGGCGCTTTTTTCATTTGTCATAAGCAACGGGGCTGCATTGAGAGGAGGAGCGGAGCTTTTTTAAGAAAGCGCCGTACAGCGGCGCACTAGACGACGGGCTCTTTTTCTTTTTTGATTGGCAGGTGGTCTGAACCTCGTCCGATCAGTGCGAATGTTTGGCGGTGAAAAAGCAGGAACATTGAACGGAACGCGTGCATACAATGAACTATACGGAATAATGATTCATTTGTTGTGCACATTAGCGGAGATCACGCATAGGATGAAATGAAGATTCATTTGAGGAGGGTTCCGTTCGATGTCTGAATACAGAGAAATTATTACGAAAGCCGTTGTCGGTAAAGGCCGCAAATTTACGCAATCGACCCACACGGTGACGGCGCCGAACCGCCCGTCAAGCATTCTTGGCTGCTGGATCATCAACCACCGCTATGAAGCGAAAAAATGCGATAAAACGGTCGAAATTCACGGCCACTACGACATTAACGTGTGGTATTCATACCACAATAATACAAAAACAGAAGTTGTCACTGAAACCGTCTCATACACTGATGTTGTCAAGTTAAAATATCGGGATAAAGACAATTTAATTAGCGATGATACCGATATTATCGTTCGCGTCATTCAGCAGCCGAACTGCCTAGAATGCACTATCTCGCCGAACGGCAACAAAATCGTCGTCGATGTCGAGCGGGAGTTTATCGCCGAAGTGATCGGTGAAACAAAAGTGTGTGTCGCCATCAATCCGGAAGGGTGCGGCAACAAAGACGATGATTTTTATGACGACGACGATCTTGACGAAGAATTAGAAGATTTAAGCCCGGATTTGTTGCTCGGCGAAGAAGAGTAAAACTAGGAAATTTCTTTCCTAGTTTTTTCTTTTGTCGCTTGTTATAATAGTAGCGCAATCAACGGCCGACTGGCCAAAAAGGTTGGGGAGAAATGATGCCATCGTATACACCGATGATTCAGCAATATTTGCACATTAAAGCGCAATATCCAGATGCATTTTTGTTTTTTCGTCTTGGTGACTTTTACGAAATGTTTTTTGATGACGCCATAAAGGCGGCGCAAGAATTAGAAATTACACTGACAAGCCGCGATGGAGGCGGCGATGAACGGGTGCCGATGTGCGGGGTTCCGTACCATTCGGCGCAAGGCTATATTGAACAACTTGTGGAAAAAGGCTATAAAGTTGCTATTTGCGAACAAGTCGAAGATCCGAAAACGGCAAAGGGCGTCGTGCGCCGCGAAGTCGTTCAGTTGGTTACCCCTGGCACGCTCATGGAGGGCAAAGGGCTCACCGAGAAAGAAAACCATTATTTAGCGACACTGACGCCGTTTGCTGACAGTACATACGGATTGGCTTACGCTGATTTGTCGACTGGCGAAGTTCGGTTGACACTCCTTTCTTCATGGGAGGAGACAGGAAACGAACTGCATGCTATCGGGGCGCGAGAAATCGTCATCAGCTCCGACAGCGCGGAAGAGTGGGTGCGTGAGCTGAAAGAACGGTACGGAGCGGCGATCTCGTATGAAGATGAAACATGGCTGCGGGATGAATGGAGCAGCGTGGCTGGTCACGTGACGCAAGAAAAGCTGCGGGTGACTGTCGCCCGCTTGCTTCATTATCTCGTCCGCACGCAAAAACGGCAGCTTGATCATTTACAGCCGGCCGAGCTGTATCAGGTCGATCAGTATATGAAAATGGATCGGCATTCGAAGCTGCACTTAGAGTTAGTTGAAACGGTGCGGTCAAAAGGAAGAAAAGGGTCGCTTTTATGGCTGTTAGACGAAACAGTGACGGCGATGGGCGGTCGGCTCTTAAAACAATGGCTTGACCGTCCGCTCATTGACCAGCGTGCAATCGAACGACGCCTCGATTTCGTGGAGACGTTGAAAACTTCTTATTTTGAACGGCACGAGCTGCGTGATCGGTTGCGCGACGTCTACGACATCGAGCGGCTCGTTGGCCGCATCGCCTACGGCAATGCCAACGCCCGCGATCTCGTGCAGCTGAAAAAATCGCTTTCCCAAGTGCCATCTCTTCGGCAGACGGTGAGCGGCTTGCCGCTTGCCGAAGTGGACGAGCTGGTTGGGCGCCTTGATCCGTGCGAAGAGCTTGTCGATTTGCTCGAGCGTGCCATTCAAGAACAGCCGCCGCTTTCCATTAAGGAAGGAAACATCATTAAAGACGGGTATGACGAGCGGCTTGACCGCTATCGTGACGCAAGCCGCAACGGCAAAGCGTGGATCGCCGAACTGGAGGCGAAAGAGCGGGAAGTCACCGGCATTAAATCGCTCAAAGTCGGTTACAATCGTGTATTCGGCTACTATATTGAAGTGACGAAGCCGAACCTTCCCCTCATCCCGGAAGGACGCTATGAACGGAAGCAGACACTCGCCAACGCTGAGCGCTTTATTACTGCGGAATTGAAAGAAAAAGAGGCGCTCATTTTAGAAGCGGAGGAAAAAAGCGTTGAACTCGAATATGAGCTGTTTGTCGCCATTCGCGAGCAGGTGAAGGAATACATTCCGCGCTTACAGACGCTGGCTAAAGCAATCGCTGAGCTCGATGTGCTTCAGGCATTGGCGACGGTGAGCGATGAGCGGCGTTATGTGCGCCCGCAGTTTTCCACCGAGCGCGTCTTAGCGATCGAAGGAGGCCGACACCCGGTCGTGGAAAAAGTGCTCGGTGCGCAAACATACGTGCCGAACGACTGCTACATGAATCGTGAGCGGGAAATGCTGCTCATCACCGGACCAAACATGGCCGGGAAAAGCACGTACATGCGGCAAGTGGCGCTCACCGCCATCATGGCGCAAATTGGTTGCTTCGTCCCGGCTGAGCGGGCGGTGCTGCCGATTTTTGATCAAGTGTTCACTCGTATCGGCGCTGCTGACGATTTGTCAGCCGGGCAAAGCACGTTTATGGTCGAAATGCTTGAGGCGCGCCGAGCCATCACTCACGCGACGCAAAACAGCCTCATTTTGTTCGATGAAATCGGGCGCGGCACATCGACATATGACGGTATGGCACTCGCCCAGGCGATGATCGAATACATTCACGACCATATCGGCGCGAAAACGTTGTTTAGCACACACTATCATGAGCTGACCGCGTTGGAAAGCTCGCTCGAACGGCTATGCAACGTTCATGCCCGTGCTGTCGAGGAAAACGGCAAAGTCGTCTTTTTGCATCAAATCGCCGACGGACCAGCCGACCGCAGTTACGGCATTCACGTTGCTGAGCTGGCCGGGTTGCCTATTTCACTCATTGAGCGCGCCCGGGACATTTTAGCCAAGCTCGAGCAATCGTCTGGAAACGGCTCCCTTGAACAAGGCATTGGAGAGGAAGCTGGGCGAGAGAATGGCTCGTTAATGGAAGCCGCTTCTCAGCAGCAAAGCGAGTTGGAGTTGACCGTGGGCTCGGCTGCTGATCGCGTGGTCGAACAGAGCGTTGAGCGGCAGGCCGAACATAGAGCAAGCGCGGGAAACGAAGCGACCTTTGAACAGTTGAGCATGTTTCCTGATTTAGCTCCGGCGCCTGTGGAGCTGCACTTGTCCAGCAAAGAGAAAAAGGCGCTCGCAGCATTGAAGGAGGTCAACTTGCTTGAGATGACGCCGCTTGAGGCGTTAAACAAGCTATATGAACTGCAAAAACTCCTTAAGTAACGGAGGTGGGGGGATGGGACGCATTCATAAGCTCGACGATCAGCTAGCAAACAAAATCGCCGCTGGCGAAGTTGTCGAACGGCCGGCTTCGGTGGTAAAAGAGCTCGTCGAGAACGCCATCGATGCCCACAGTACGGCGGTCGAAATTGAACTCGAGGAAGCTGGGATGACGAAAATCCGCGTCATCGACAACGGCGACGGAATGGAAGAAGAGGATTGCCTTCTTGCTTTTGAACGGCATGCGACAAGCAAAATTCAAGACGAGCACGACTTGTTCCGCATTCGCACGCTCGGCTTTCGCGGTGAGGCGTTGCCGAGCATTGCTTCAGTGTCCGAAGTGGAGCTTGTGACAAGCACCGGCAGCGGCCCGGGGACGAAGCTCGTGTTAAAAGGCGGTGCGCTCGTGGCCCGCGAGCGGGCGGCCGGGCGCAAAGGAACCGATATCACGGTATCCAACTTATTTTTCAACACCCCGGCGAGGTTGAAATATATGAAAACGATCCATACCGAGCTCGGTCATGCGGCTGATGTCGTCAACCGGCTGGCGCTCGCTCACCCGGATGTGTCATTCCGGCTTCGCCATCACGGCAAAACGTTGCTTGCGACAAACGGCAGCGGCGATGTCCGGCATGTGCTCGCTGCCATTTACGGTATGGAAACGGCAAAACAAATGATCCCGATTGAGGCGGAATCGCTCGATTTTACTGTCCGTGGCTATATTTCACTGCCGGAAGTGACGCGCGCTTCGCGCAATTATATGTCGCTCATTGTCAACGGGCGCTATGTGCGCAATATACCGCTGATGAAGGCCATTGAAGCCGGCTATCATACGCTCTTGCCGATCGGTCGCTATCCGATTGTATTTCTGGCGATTGAAATGGACCCGGTGCTCGTTGATGTGAACGTTCACCCGGCGAAACTGGAAGTCCGTTTCAGCAAAGAAGCGGAGTTAAACGAGCTCATTACCGCGACAATCCGCCAAGCGTTCCGCCAGCGGACGCTCATTCCATCCGTATCTGCCGACAGCAAAACGGTCAAAGCGAAGGCGGAGCAAGCATCTTGGACGTTTGCCCATCGCGTTCATGAACCGCCCGCCCAGCCCGACGGAAAGGCAGGGGGAACTAGCGATGTGACCGCAGCAGCGTCCCTGGCCAGTGAAGGATCGCTTTCCCCGTTGCCTGCAGCCGCCCAGGCTGATGCGCCTGCCGTTTCGGAAGAAGCCGAAGCGTCGGTGTTTTCGGAAAGAAGGACAGGCGTTGTCAACGATTTGCCTGCTGCTGAGTTGAAGCGGGATGCCGAGGTGGAGGAGGAACCGACCGAGGCGTGCCTGCCGGCTGATGAGCAAGCAGAGGAGAAACGAGCAGTCGACCGCCTCCCGCCGCTTTATCCGATCGGGCAGTTGCACGGCACTTATATTTTGGCGGAGAACGAACACGGACTCTATATGATCGACCAACATGCGGCGCAAGAACGGATCAACTACGAATATTTCCGGGAAAAACTTGGCGAAGTCACCAATGAGGTGCAAGAGCTGCTCGTCCCGCTAACGTTTGAATATCCGGCCGACGAATATGAGCGAATCGCCGCTTGCCGCGACGAGCTCGCCCGTTGCGGCGTGTTTCTTGAACCGTTCGGCCCGCGGGCGTTTCTCGTTCGTTCCCACCCTGTGTGGTTTCCAAAAGGGAAAGAAAAAGAGATCATCGAGGAAATGATCGAACACGTACTGACCGCCAAAACGGTCGATATAAAGCAGCTGCGCGAGCAAGCCGCTATCGTCATGAGCTGTAAGCGCGCCATTAAAGCGAATCAACATTTGCGCACCGACGAAATCTTCGCCTTGCTCGAAACGCTGCGGCAAACGACCGATCCGTTCACTTGCCCGCACGGCCGGCCGATCATCGTCCATTTTTCAACATATGAAATTGAAAAGTTATTTAAACGAGTAATGTAAATGGCGAGGGTGTCTTAACAGCAACGAGACCCCCTTTCTTCACTTGTATATGGGCGGCGAATGAATTCACCATTCTATTGTTTTACTAAAGGACAGGCTCTTTTTGAGTCAGTCCTGTTTTTTTGTAATCATTTTGTAATCTACTTTTATTCTTTCTGTTACAGACGAGTTGTTTTTATTTTACTATAATGGCTCATGTGCGGGAATACATGGCGATTTTTGTAGAGTGATAGCGAAATTTACCTAAGGAAATAGATAAATGTCAAATTGATGTCATAGGGGGATATAAAATGAAAAAAGCACTTGTATTTACCGGGACATTGATCGGATCATTATTAGCCAGCCATGCGGCCTCAGCAGCAAGCCACACGGTGCAAAAAGGCGATACGCTCTGGGGAATTTCGAAGAAATATAATACGACCGTCGATCGATTAAAACAACAAAACAATTTATCTTCCGATCTCATTTTTCCAGGCCAAGTATTGCAAGTAAATGGACAAAGCGGAAGTGGACAAGCAGCTTCCCATACATACACTGTCCAGCTCGGTGACACATTAAGCGGGATTGCTAAGAAGTTTGGCACAACGGTAGAAGCGTTGGTCAAACTAAACCCAAGCATTACGAATCCGGACTTCATCCGCGACGGCCAAGTGCTCAAAGTAACAGGCGGACAAGAAAACACCAATACATATACTGTTCGGCCGGCGGCCACGGCTGTGAACGGTCAGTACATCGCCCAAAAAGGGGATACATTATCGGAGATTGCGAACAAGTTTCAAACGACCGTTGACCGCTTGTTGTCGCTCAATCCGCAAATTACGAACCCGAATATGATTCGCGTTGGCCAAGCCATTAAAGTAACGGGTGGAACAACCGCTGTTCGCACCGAGCAACAAGGATCGACCGCCCAACAAACGAAACCGGCCGCTAAACCGGCTGCGTCTGAATCGTCTGCTTCACTTGCCGACAAAATCATCAAAATCGGCGAAAAATATTTAGGGGCGAGATATTTGTACGGAGCAGATCCATCGCGCACCGATGTGTTCGACTGCTCTTCGTTTACAATGCGTGTTTTTAGCGAAGCAGGCATTTCGCTGCCGCGTACATCGTCAGCCCAAGCACAAGCCGGCAAAGCGGTGTCGTTCAACCAATTGCAAAAAGGTGATCTTGTCTTTTTTGACACTGACTCGAACGGCACGATCAACCATGTTGGCATTTACGCTGGCAATGGGCAAATGATTAATGCGACTGTTTCGTTGGGCGTTACGTATTCGTCGCTCACTTCATCGTATTGGAAAACGCGGTTTGTAAAGGCGGTTCGCGTGCTTAACTAACGGGATGCTTACGGACATTTTGCCTGTTGCTTAAACATAGCCGAATGCGACAGAAGGCTGCTCGCATAAAGCACATGTGAGGCTTTAGCGGGCAGCTTTTTTCTTATGCATCCTGTGCACAGATTTCGCTTCAGCTACTGATCGACAGAACTGAGGGAATCATAAGGCCTGTCAATCATTTCATCCATCCCATCATAAGAAAAGGTGTCCCGTTGCTTGAGGGACACCTTTGGTCATTTTATTGGATAGGTTTTTTCGCTTTTCGCGTCACTTCTTGCTGGAATGAACGGATAAGAGATAGAACGATCAAGATCATGATGATCGCAAACGGAAACGCAGCGATGATGGACGCTGTCTGCAGCGATTCAAGGCCACCTACAAAAAGGAGGATGGTCGCGGTCGCTGATTGGATAACGCCCCAGATGAATTTGACCGAGTTTGGCGGGTTTAGGCTGCCGTTGGTCGTCTGCATGCCGAGCACAAACGTTGCCGAGTCCGCCGATGTGACAAAAAACGTACAAATGAGCAAAATAGCGATTCCTGAAAGCAGCGTTGAGAGCGGGAAATGTTCGAATGTAAAGAACAAGGCTGTCTCCATTCCTTTTTCATTCATTACCTCGCCAATGCCGGCATGTTGGAACTGCTCCAAATAAAGAGCTGAGCCGCCAAACACGGAAAACCAAAGGGCGCTGAAAATCGTTGGAACCACCAAGACACCGATCATAAATTCACGGATCGTGCGCCCACGGGAAATGCGAGCAATAAACGTCCCCACAAACGGCGCCCACGCGATCCACCATGCCCAATAAAAAACGGTCCATACTTTCGGCCAATCATTTTGTTCAAACGGATTGAGCCGGAAACTCATCGAGGGAAGGTTTTGTAAGTACGTTCCGATCGTCGCTGTGAACACATCCATAATAAAATTCGTTGGGCCGGCAAACAGCATGAAAAACATGAGCAGCAATGCGAGTGCAATATTGATGTTGCTCAGCCATTTTATGCCTTTGTTTAGGCCGGTTTGCGCCGAGAGCATAAACAGCACAGTGACGACCGCAATGATGAGCAATTGCGTCGAAAAGCTGTTCGGAACGCCAGGAAACAGCTGATGCAACCCCCCGCCGATTTGAATGGCTCCCAATCCTAATGAAGTGGCGACGCCAAAAACCGTTGCATATACGGCTAATGTATCAACAGCGATGCCGAGGCCACCCTCTGTCCGCGCGCCAAACAGCGGGCGCAGTGTGCGGCTAATGATGCCGGCTTCCTGCTTGCGAAACTGGAAGTAAGCGAGCGCCAAGGCAAGGATGCCGTAGATCGCCCATGGATGTAGCCCCCAATGAAAAAATGAGTAGCGCATCGCCAAACGGGCCGCTTCCGCCGTTGCCCCTTCCCCTGTTGGCGGCGTGTAATAGTGGGACACCGGTTCAGCCACTCCCCAAAACACTAACCCGATTCCCATTCCGGCGCTAAACAGCATAGCAAACCATGTCATATAGCTGTATTCCGGTTCTTCTCCGTCACGGCCGAGACGGATATTCCCATAGCGGGAAAAAATGAGAAACAAACAAAACGCTAAAAACAACGAAGCGCTAAGCAAATAAAACCAGCCGAATTTATCGATCAGAAACGAGTGCACCGCGCTGCTGACCGCCTTTAAATTGTAGCGTGGCAGCAAAGACTCCGGAACGACTCCCCAAATAATAAACACAATGGCAATCACAATCGAGATCCAAAAGATGGCTGTTGTTTTCTTCATTTCTCTCCTCCTTATTCTTATTATGTGCTGATATGATGGGAACCATGTTAGCGGTTTTGGGGGGGCCGCTTCTTAGAGTAACAAAATTCGACAACGAATACAAATGATCCAAATTTTTGACGCATATCATTTTGTGCCATGATTTTTTATCGTGTAAAATAAAATACTTGTAGTTTACTAAAAAAGGAGGTTATTTGCATGAACAGCCGTCTGTCGGTCATGGTCAGCATCGTGCTGGCGATGCTCGTCGCATCGATGGATACGACGATCATGAACACGACCATGCCGATCATCGCTAAGGAACTGGAGGGATTTTCCCTTTATGCGTGGACGTTTGCGTCGTACATGATTACGACAACCGTTCTGTCGCCGATTGCCGGTCGCCTGTCGGACTTATTCGGCCGCAAAAAAGTTTTCAGCTTTGGCATTATTTTATTTTTAATCGGTTCGCTTCTTTGCGGATTGTCGCAAAACATGGTGCAGCTCGTTTTGTTCCGCGCCTTGCAAGGGGTGGGGGCGGGATTTATGATGCCGTTTCCTGCGATTATTGCCGGTGATTTGTTCCCCGTAGAAAAGCGCGGAAAAATCCAAGCATTTTTTACTGCCATGTGGGGTCTTTCCGCTGTTTTAGCGCCGCTTTTGGGCTCGCTGTTTGTCGAGTATGCGACATGGCGCTGGATTTTTTATGTCAACATTCCGATTTGTGTGCTCTCGCTTTTAATGTTGCTTCCGTATAAAGAAGTGTATGAACCGAAGAGAGCGGCGATTGACTATGTGGGTGCAGCGCTGTTTGCGACGGCGATCAGCCTGCTTTTGCTCGTCACGGTCGTTGAACAGGGTCAATGGTGGTATGGTGCGGCTGGGGTGTTGTTGCTTGTCATCTTTTATTATTTCGAAAAACGGCAGCCATCGCCGCTCGTCCCGTTGTCGCTTGTTCATCACCGGACGCTCAAATGGATGAACATTAACGGGTTTGTCAGCTGCGTCGCCTTGTTTGGGACGTCAAGCTACATTCCGCTCTTTTTGCAAAATGTTGCCCACTTGTCGGTGTTTATGAGCGGGGTCGCTTTGCTCGGCTCGTCTGTCGGCTGGATGATCGCCGCTGTGCCGGCGGGGAAATGGATTTTGCGCTATGGTTACCGTTCTCTTCTCATCATCGGTAACGTGCTACTTGTCGCTTCCGGCCTTTTTCTCGCCTTACTCAACGAGAGCCATGGGTTTTGGTATGTCTTTTTCATCATGTTCTTACAAGGGCTGTCGTTTGGCTTGACATCGACCGTTGGCGTCATTGGCTCGCAACAGCTTGCGGATGCTCATGAAAAGGGGATTGCGACTTCCTTTTTTATGTTTTGCCGCAATATCGGCACAGCGATTGGCGTCACGGTGATGGGAGCGTTTTTGGCGCAGGCGTCGACATTTATGGCCGGTATTCGTCACCTGTTTTTATTTGGCTTAATCGGCAGCATCATCGCCATGATTACCTCACTTTTTATTCGTGATGAAACGGAAGCCGACCGGAACAACCAGCAGTCAGAAGGGATGGCATAAAGTCGGGCGGCATGCCACCGCATGGCCGCCAAAAAAACGGTTAAACATTGGCGGCCATCATCCGATACTATAAGTGGAACGACCGATTTCTTTTAAAAACGGGGGATGTATTAATGAAGATGACGGTTCGCAAAAAATTGTTGGCTGGCTTCGGTCTCGTCTACGTGTTAATCGCACTGCTGGTCGGTTTTGCCTGTTATGAGATGTCGACGCTTGACCGTACATACACAGACGTCATCGATAATCGGATGCCAAAACTTGTTGATGCGAAACAGCTCGAAGTGCTCATCCGCCGCCAAGTCGGCAGCATGCGCGGCTATTTGTTGAGCGGCGATGAGACCGAGCGGGAGAATTTTGAAAAGGCACATGAGGAGTATAAAAAAACAAGTGAAACGCTCGATGCTTCGCTAACACAAGAGAAAACGAAACAGTTGCTTGCCGAGCTCGATTTGCTTGAGCAACAGTTTTACGAGCTCTCCCAAAGAGCGTTTGAGTTAAAGGAGCAAAACAAACCGGAGCAATATAATGCGCTTGTCATAACAACAGGGCGCGATATAACGGCTCAATTTGATGTGAAAATGAACGAATTTGTCGCCCTGCAGCAACGAGAATTAGATCGGGCAAGCCATAACGCGAGCGCCTCAGCCGAACGTGTTCTTCGGCTTGTTCTTATCGTCAGTGTGTTGGCGGTGGCGGCTGGAGCGATCGTCAGCTACTACATCAGTCGTTCGCTTTCTCTCCCGTTGCTTGCGCTGTCAGAAGCGGCGAAGCGGATTGCTGCCGGCGACTTGACCGAGACGAAAACCGGCGTGCGCAACCGTGATGAAATCGGCGAGCTTGCCGCTTCGTTTGAACAAATGGCGAAAAATTTGCGCGGCGTGTTGCATGAAGTGGCGCAAAACGCCGAACAAGTCGCCGCTTCCTCGGAAGAGCTAGCGGCGAGCGCCGAACAGACGAGCAAGGCGACTGAGCAAATCGCCATGACGATCCAAGGTGTTGCTTCCGGTGTGGACAAACAAATGCAAAGCGTCGAAGAAACGTCCGCCGCTGTCAACACCATGTCTGAACAAATCGGGCAAATCTCCGAGCGGGCGCAAAGCGTAGCGGCCATCGCTGCCGAAACATCAAAACAGGCAGCGGATGGTGGGCAAACGATCGAGGCGAGCGTCGCACAAATGAACAAGGTGAACGGCACGGTTGAACAGCTGGCCGAAGTGATTAAAGGGCTTGGCCGCCGTTCCGAGCAAATCGGCTCGATTATTGAGGCGATCCGCAATATTGCGGCGCAGACGAACTTGCTCGCTTTAAACGCTGCCATTGAGGCTGCACGTGCCGGCGAGCACGGACGCGGCTTTGCGGTCGTCGCCGATGAGGTGCGGAAGCTGGCTGAGCAATCGGCCGAATCAGCGCGGCAAATCGCTGAATTGATCGCTGCCATTCAAGAAGAAACGGCTCACGCCGTCCAATCGATGGAGTCAGTCGTCAACGAAGTGACAGCCGGAACGGGAGTCATCCGCACTTCGGGCGAAACGTTCAGCCAGATCCGTGCTGCCGTTGACGAAGTGGCCAAGCAAATTCGCGACGTATCCGCTTCGGTTAGCGAGATGGCTGCCTCCTCGGAACAAATTGTGCGTTCCGTTCAGCTTGTCGCTGATGTCGCAGAATCGACATCCGCCGGCACGCAGGAAGTATCGGCGGCGACCGAAGAGCAGCTGGCGTCAATGGAAGAAATTTCGGCTTCTGCCGCATCGCTATCGAAAATGGCTGATGATTTGCAGGCGATTGTTAGAAAATTTTCGCTCTGATGAGGAACGCCTTTTACGGCGTTCATTTTTTTTGGGACAGTTCAGGGGGGTGAAAGGAAAGAACGGCGATTTTTCGTGTTGCTATGTATAAAACGGAGGGGGGATGGCGAAAACGTAGGAAAGAAATTGTTTCATGTGTTGCCGTTTTTATGTATAATGGTGTTTGATACGAGTTCAGCAACAGAAAGCAGTGGCACACCATGACAGAAAAAATTGTTGTCATTGTCGGACCGACAGCAGTCGGCAAAACGAAGCTCGGCATTGCATTGGCGAAGAAGCTAGGCGGGGAGATCATCAGCGGCGACTCGATGCAAATTTATAAAGGGATGGACATTGGCACCGCGAAAGTCAAGCCCGATGAAATGGAAGGAGTTCCACACCATTTGCTTGACATTAAAGAGCCGTGCGAACCGTTTTCCGTCGTCGAATTTCAGCGGCTCGCCCGCGCGCTCATCACCGATATTTCCGCCCGCGGCCGACTGCCGATCATCGTCGGCGGCACTGGGCTGTACATTCAAGCTGCCATTTACGATTACCGATTTTCCGACGCCCCTTCCGATGAAGCATACCGTCGGGCGCTTAGGCAGTTGGCGGCTGAACAAGGAGCCGAGGCGCTTCACGAGCAGCTTAAGGCGGTCGACCCGGAAAGCGCGGCGCGCATTCATCCGAACAATGTCCGCCGTGTCATTCGTGCGCTCGAAGTGTACCATTGCACGGGGAAACCGTTCAGTGAATGGCAGCGCGGACAGCAACGGCAACTGTTATACGAAACGGCCCTCATCGGGCTGACAGCGGAGCGGAGCGTGCTTTACCGACGCATTAATGAACGGGTTGATGAGATGATCGCTGAAGGGCTGATTGAAGAGGTAAGGTCGCTATACGATCGCGGCCTGCGTGATTGTCAGGCAGTGCAGGCGATCGGCTACAAAGAGCTGTACGACTATTTTGATGGCCGCGTCTCCCTCGACGAAGCGATCGAGCAGCTGAAGCAAAATTCGCGCCGCTACGCGAAGCGGCAGCTCACGTGGTTTCGCAACCAAATGCCGGTAGAATGGTTTGACATGACGGATCCCGAAAAGTTTGCCGTCAAGGTGGAGGAAATTTTTCGCTACATAGCAGGAAAGCTTCGACTTGAAGCGAATATATAACCATATCCTTAGAGAGAAAAGAGGAGGACGTTCCATGAAAAATACGATCAACATTCAAGACCAGTTTTTAAACCAGTTGCGCAAAGAAGGTATCCAAGTAACGGTGTTCTTATTGAACGGCTTCCAGCTGCGCGGATACATTAAAGGATTTGATAACTTCACCGTGTTGCTTGAAGTGCAAGGAAAACAGCAGCTCATCTACAAACATGCCATTTCGACGTTTGCGCCGGAACGGAACATCCAGTTTGAAACCGAGCAATGATGCCGCTGGTACATAAGCCGCGACAAAAAAGACGCCTCCTTTGGGGCGTCTTTTTCCGTATTTCTCGACTTGCACCGCCCTCTCTCCTGCTTTTTTGCCCCGACTCGCGTCGCTTTTTCATTTCCGATGCGTAAACGACCGCTGATCTGAATAAAAATATACAAACTTTCCCTTGCTACAATTGACCGACCGGCTGATCGTTTGGGTGATTGTCACGGATTGGCGGCGGCGTACGTATACTAATAAAGAAAAGGCGAGGCGTCGACAGCCAGGTCGGAATGGGTGCGGATGGCAGAAAACGGGAAGCGAGGTGACGCCCCTTGTCAGAATTGACGATGAACAAAGCGAAAGGGCAAATTAATATTGTGTTGAATTCGAAAACAGTGAATCATTTAGTGAAAGAAGAGCGAAACGACTGGCTTGATGGGGAAGAGCATCAGGCGCTTCGCAATATTCAAAAAGAACTAGACCAATTGATCGGGCTTGATCATGTCAAAAAAATCGTCAAGGAAATTTACGCCTGGCTGTACATTAGCCGGAGGCGCAAAGAAAACGGCTTAAAAGCAAACCGTCAAGCGCTCCATATGATTTTCAAAGGAAATCCCGGAACGGGAAAAACGACAGTGGCGCGTCTGCTTGGCAAACTGTTTTTTGAGATGAACGTGCTGTCGAAAGGACATTTCATTGAGGCCGAGCGGGCTGATTTAGTAGGGGAATATATTGGGCATACAGCAAACAAAACGCGCGACTTGATCAAAAAAGCGCGCGGTGGCGTTTTGTTTATCGATGAAGCGTATTCGCTCGCCCGCGGCGGTGAAAAAGATTTCGGTAAAGAGGCGATTGATACCCTCGTCAAAGGGATGGAAGACTACTGTGATGACTTGGTCGTCATTTTAGCCGGCTATCCGAGGGAAATGGATTATTTTTTGTCATTAAATCCCGGCTTGCCGTCGCGTTTTCCGTTGACGATTGAGTTTCCGGATTATACGGTCGAGGAGCTTGTGCAAATCGCCAAGCAAATGTTGCGTGAGCGCGAATATGAAATGACGCCAGAGGCGGAGCGGAAGCTGTACGTCCATTTAGAGGGGACGCTCGAGGCAGCAGGTCGGATGAAGTTCAGCAATGGTCGCTACGTCCGCAATTTAATTGAGAAAGCGATTCGCAAGCAGGCGGTTCGTCTTCTTCATGAAGGACGCTACGACAAAAAAGAGCTGATGACGATCCGCGATCGAGATTTAGTCATTTACTCTTAAAAAGAAAGGGAGATCTCCCTTTCTTTTTTTGGCTGCAAAAGAGGAATGTCGTTAAAAAGGGCGAATACATAAACAACGAGGGCTAATGTACTAATTAATCTGAATTATCTGTCTAGTGAACCTGCCTGCCCTATGTCCATTTGGAAAAAGGGGGAAAGGCGCTTGTACGTAACGATTGGGGACATGTTTTCCCAGACGGTAAGGAAATTTCCGATGCGCGAGGCGGTCGTAGAGGTGGCGACCGGACGCCGTTACACGTACGCAGAATGGGAGGTGGAAGTGAACCGATGGGCGAACGCCTTTCTTGAAGCCGGCGTCCGCAAAGGAGATCGCGTCTCGACAGTGCTATACAACACGCTCGAGCTCGCCACCGCCTTGTTTGCCTGCGCAAAAATTGGCGCGGTGTTCAACCCGATCAATTTTCGGTTGAAAGCGGAGGAAATCGCCTATATTTTGATGGACGCCGAACCGAAAATCGTCATATTTGAGCGGTCGGTCGAGCCGCAGCTTGCCGCAATCAGCAGCCGTTTTCCGCACGTGTCATTTTGGTCGATCGATGGCGATCCGCCGCCGTTTGCCAAAAACGCCTATGAGCAGGTAGTTCAGGCTACGGATGAAGCGCCGCACGTTCATGTGGAAGAAAGCGACCTTTACGCCATTATGTACACAAGCGGCACAACCGGGCGGCCAAAAGGGGTGATGCACCGGCATCGTGACATGATCGAACAAAGTGTCGTTTGCCAAGGCGTGATGCGCATCCGGGAAACGGACCGCGGGTTGGCGGCAGCGCCGCTGTTCCATTGTGCCGAGCTGCATTGTTGCTTGCTGCCGCGCGTGCATGCCGGAGCAGCGAGTGTCATTTTGCATCATTTTGACGCCAAGCTCGTTCTCGAAACGATCGAACGCGAACGAATTACCCTCATGTTCGGCGCCCCAACAATGTGGAATATGATATTGCAGGAGAATGTAAGCGGTTACGACATCTCTTCGCTCCGCCTCGGATTGTACGGCGCCGCTCCGATGGCTCCGGCGCTTGTAAGGCAATGTCAAGAGCGGCTCGGCATCGGGCTCATTCAAGCGTACGGTATGACGGAAATGGGGCCGGCAGTCACGTTTTTGTTGGAAGACGAGCAGCTGAAAAAAGCCGGTTCTGCTGGCCGTGCTTGCGTGAATCATGAAATTCGCGTCGTCCGCGCGCGGGAAGACGGACCGTCCGACCCGGACGATGTGCTGCCGCCAGGTGAAGTCGGTGAGATCGTCATGCGCGGGCCGTGCATGATGGCGGGGTACTACAAGCGCGAAGAGGCGACGGAAAAGGCATTGTACAAAGGTTGGTACCATTCTGGCGACCTCGGCTACGTTGACGAAGACGGCTACTTGTACGTCGCTGACCGGGTTGATGATATGATCATCAGCGGTGGAGAAAACGTCTATCCGCGCGAGGTGGAGGATGTGCTGTATGAGCATCCCGGCGTGCTTGACGTTGCCGTGCTCGGTGAGCCGGATGAGCTGTGGGGGGAAAAAGTCGTCGCCTTTGTTGTCAAAAAAGACGCTCTCCTCACTGCTGACGAACTTGAGCAGTTTTGCAAAACGAGCGATCGTCTCGCTCCGTACAAGCGGCCGCGCGCCTATTATTTCATCGACGCCCTGCCGCGCAACGCGAGCGGCAAAATTCAAAAGTTTTTGCTGCGCGAGCGGCTGAAACAGCAGGCGGCGGGCGGGACAAACAAGCAGTGACAGAACGGAAAAGAGGGATACATGGTGACAGCCCGCTATTTGCGAGAAGAGCACCACATCTTCCGCGAGGCATTCCGCAAGTTTTTGGAGAAAGAGGCATATCCGTATTATGACGAATGGGAACAACGCGGCATCATTCCGCGGTCGTTTTGGGCGAAAATGGGAGAAAACGGTTTTCTTTGCCCATGGGTGGATGAGAAGTATGGGGGGTTAAACGCCGATTTTGCCTATTCGGTCGTCATCAATGAAGAGTTGGAAAAAGTCGGTTCAAGCCTTGTCGGCATTGGACTGCATAACGATATTGTGACACCGTATATCGCGTCGTATGGAACCGAAGAGCAAAAGCAAAAATGGCTGCCGAAATGCATAAGCGGCGAGCTCATTACAGCGATCGCCATGACTGAGCCGGGAGCTGGGTCGGATTTAGCGAACATTTCGACAACGGCGGTCAAAGACGGTGACTACTACATCGTCAACGGGCAAAAAACGTTTATTACAAACGGCATTCATGCCGATTTGATCGTCGTCGCTTGCAAAACTGATCCGCACGCAAAACCGCCGCATCGCGGCATTAGTCTGTTGGTCGTTGAACGTGACACGCCGGGGTTTACGCGCGGGCGGAAGCTCGAGAAAGTCGGGCTGCACGCCCAAGATACGGCGGAGCTGTTTTTCCAAGATGCGAAAGTGCCGAAAGAAAACTTGCTTGGGGAGGAAGGAAAAGGGTTTTACTATTTGATGGAAAAGCTCCAGCAGGAGCGGCTCGTGGTCACCATCGCCGCTCAAACGGCGGCCGAAGTGATGTTTTCGTTGGCGAAGCACTATGTAAAGCAGCGGTCAGCGTTCGGCAGGCGGGTGAGCGAGTTTCAAACCGTTCAGTTCCGCCTTGCCGAAATGGCGACTGACATCGCTATCGGGCGCACGTTTGTCGATCGTGTCATCGAGGAGCATATGGCCGGAAAACAAATTGTGACGGAAGTATCGATGGCGAAATGGTGGATCACGGAGATGGCGAAACGTGTCGCGGCTGAAGCCATGCAGCTCCACGGCGGCTACGGCTATATGGAAGAATACGAGATCGCTCGGCGCTATCGCGATATTCCAGTGAGCGCCATTTACGCCGGAACGAACGAGATGATGAAAACGATCATCGCCCGGCAGCTAGACTTATAGAAAGAGGGACACACCATGCTGAATGGCGTTGTTGTGCTTGACTTTTCTCATTACTTGCCCGGCCCGTTTGCGAGCTGGCGTCTTGCCCAGCTTGGAGCCGAAGTCATTAAGATCGAGCCCCCATCTGGTGACCGGCTGCGTCCGTTCGCTGGTGGGAAGTTGTTTGCCTCGTACAATACCGGCAAAAAAAGCGTCGCCTTGGACTTAAAGACGGACGGGGGGCGCGAACAAGCCAGGCGTCTCGCCGCTCGTGCCGATGTGTTGATCGAGAGCTTCCGTCCCGGAGTGATGGCGCGGCTCGGGCTTGGTTATAACGACATTTGCCGCATAAACGAGCGCATCATCTACTGTTCGATCAGCGGTTTCGGTCAACAGAGTGATCGCTCGTTGCTTGGAAGCCATGACGTAAATTATATGGCGCTTTCGGGAGTACTTGCGCAGTTGGTGGATAAAAGTGGCCGCCCGGTTCATCCAAAAGTGACGTTCGCTGATTTTATTGGTGGCATGGCGGCGGCCGAGCGCATTTTAGCTGCACTGTTTGCCCGCGAGCGAACCGGCAAAGGCGCACATTTGGATGTCTCGCTTGTCGACGGCTTAACAGCAATGATGGCCGGCCATTTTGCCATCGAGCATGGCGGAGGGCCAAAAAACGGCCTTATGGAGCTTGCCGGGGAGGTCGTCTGTTACCAGTTATACGAGACAAAAGATGGCCGCTATATGAGCTTGGCCGCGCTTGAGCCGCACTTTTGGCGCCAGTTTTGTGAAGCGGTTGGCCGCCCGGAGTGGACCGAAGCGCAGTGGGCGCCGGCTCGTCCGGGAGAGGCGGTATATGACGGGCTGGTCGCTTTGTTTCGCGAAAAAACGTTTTCTGAATGGAGCGCCTTTGCTGAAACGGTTGACGCTTGCCTCGCCCCAGTGCTCGAAACGGATGAAGCGAAGCAGCTGTTTGCCGACGACCGGCTTCGTCATCTTGTTCGGCTGCAGCCAGATGGCGTGTGGGCGGCCGCGCATGGGCCGGATGGGCAGTGGGGCGGCGGAGTGTCGCCACAAGTGAACGAACACGCATATTTATTGGTGGGGGAGGAATGACCATGATGAAAACACCGTTAAACATTTCGATGATGCTTGAGCGGGCGGAAATGTTTTTTCCGAAAAAGCAAGTCGTCTCCCGCATGAAAGGCGGCATCGTCCGCCATACATATAAGGAGATTGGCGAGCGGACGCGCAGACTCTCAAGCGTGTTGAAGCGGCTTGGGGTGGAAGTTGGCGACCGCGTTGGCACGTTTGCTTGGAACCATCACCGCCATTTGGAAGCATATTTTGCTATTCCAGGCATCGGAGCGGTGCTTCATACGATCAATATCCGCCTCTCCGCGCAGCATATCGCTTATATCATCAACCATGCCGACGACCGCGTCTTATTGATTGACGACGATTTGCTGCCGGTCATTGAAGCGGTGAAAGACGAGATTCCAAATGTTCGTGCCTTCATTGTTATGACAGACGCCGACGAACTGCCGGAGACGACGCTGTCGCCGGTGTATCATTATGAGAAACTGCTCGCTGAAGGCGATCCGTCGTTCCCATTCTTAAAAGACCTCGATGAATACCAACCGGCTGGTATGTGCTATACGTCGGCGACAACGGGAAATCCAAAAGGGGTCGTCTACACGCATCGGAGCACCGTCTTACACGCGATGGCGTTAGGATTAGCCGATACACAAGGGCTTTGCGAGCGCGATGTCATTATGCCAGTCGTGCCGATGTTTCACGTCAACGCCTGGGGGCTGCCGTTTGCCGCTACGTGGTTCGGTTCGACAATCGTTATGCCGGGGCCGGCGTTTACGCCGAAAGTGCTTGCCGAGCTGATTGAGGCTGAGCGGGTGACAATAACCGCCGGTGTGCCGACAATTTGGCTTGGGCTGCTGCAAGAATTGGAGAAAGGAAGCTATGATGTGACAAGCCTAACGCGCGTCGTTTGCGGCGGTTCGGCCGCGCCAAAAGGAGTGATCCGCGCCTTTGAAGAAAAATACGGCATTCCGTTCATTCACGCCTATGGGATGACGGAAACGAGCCCGCTTGTGCTCGTCTCGCGCCCGAAAAGTTATCAAGACGCATTGCCATATGAAGAGAAACTTGACATCCGCGCCAAGCAAGGGTTGCTTGCTCCAGGGCTGGAGATGAAAGTCATCGGCCAAAATGGACCGGTTCGTTGGGACGGCCAAGAAATGGGCGAACTTTGCTTGCGTGGGCCGTGGATTGCCGCTGAATATTATAACGACGAGCGGACGAAAGAGGCGTTTCGTGACGGCTGGCTCCATACCGGCGACGTCGTCACCGTTGACGAAGAAGGGTTCGTCAAAATCGTCGACCGGACGAAAGATGTTATTAAAAGCGGCGGCGAATGGATTTCTTCCGTTGATTTGGAAAATGCGCTCATGGCCCATGAGGCGGTGTTTGAAGCCGCGGTCGTCGCCGTTCCGCATCCAAAATGGCAGGAGCGCCCGATCGCCTGCGTTGTGTTGAAAGAAGGAAAGAGTGTCACGAAAGAAGAGCTGTACGACTTTTTGCGCCCGCAGTTTACGAAATGGTGGCTGCCGGATGACATCGTCTTTCTTGACGAAATTCCAAAAACGAGCGTTGGCAAGTTTTTGAAGAGGAAACTACGCGATGAGATGGCGGCGCGCTACGCCGATGCGGCAACAGAATAAAGGGGGAGACGTTATGGCTGAAACGATCGCAGTGATCGGATCTGGGGTGATGGGAAGCGGCATCGCGCAAACAGCGGCGATGGCGGGAAAAACGGTGTATCTATATGATGTGTCCGAAGCGGCCTTGCAAAACGGGCTCACTTCGGCTGAAAAAAGCTTGCGCCGCTTTGTCCAATCCGGCCGCATGTCCGAACAAGAAGCACAGGCGGCGCGTGGCCGTCTCCGTCCTACGACGGATTTGGCAGAAGCGGTCCGTGAAGCGGACGTTGTCATTGAAGCGGTGCCGGAAAACTTGGCATTGAAAAAAGAGGTGTTTCAAAAGCTTGATGAATTGGCAAAGCCAAGCGCCATTTTGGCGACGAACACATCAGAGTTGAGCGTTACCGCGCTTGCGGCCGCGACCAATCGGCCGGAGAACGTCATCGGTATGCATTGGTTCAATCCAGCACCGGTGATGAAGCTAATTGAAATTGTTAAAGGTGAAACGACGGCTGACGAAACGGTCGACGCCATCCGCCGCCTGTCCACAGAGCTTGGCAAAGAGACGGTTGTTGTCAAAGACCGTCAAGGATTTGTGACGACGCGGGCGATCGCCGCCCACATGATTGAATGCATCCGCATGTACGAAGAAGGAATCGCTTCTGCCGAGGATATCGATAAAGCGGTGCGGCTCGGTCTCAATTACCCGATGGGGCCGTTGGAGCTCGCCGACATGGTCGGGCTTGATACGCTCTTGTTTGTGAGTGAAAACATGACCGAGGCGTACGGCGACCGCTTCCGGGCACCGCAGCTGCTGCGCAAGCTCGTCGAAGCCGGACATTTAGGACGGAAGACCGGGAAAGGCTTTTATACGTATTGACACCCATTCGTCGCCTTGAAGGGCGGCGTTTAACGAAAGGGATAGTTGTTGTGAGGCGGATAACGGGAAAAGGAGCAATGACGAAGCGAAGCAGAAGGAGGAAATGGCATCATGCGTGAAGCGGTGATTGTTGAAGCCGTCAGAACACCGGTCGGTAAACGGAACGGCGTTTTTCGCGACGTTCATCCGGTCCATTTGGCCGCTACGGTGCTTGATGAAGTCGTGCGTCGGGCCGGCATTGAAAAAGGGCAGGTGGAAGATATCGTCATGGGCTGCGTGACGCCAATCGCCGAACAAGGATACAACATCGGCCGGCTTGCGGCGTTGGAGGCTGGATTTCCGATCGAAGTGCCAGCCGTGCAAATCAATCGAATGTGCGGCTCAGGACAGCAGGCGATCCATTTTGCTGCACAGGAAATCCGTTCAGGCGATATGGATGTCACCATTGCTGCAGGAGTCGAAAGTATGACGAAAGTTCCGATTTTAAGCGATGGCAACGAGCGGACCATTCCGCCGTCGCTTCATGAAAAGTACGAATTCATCCATCAAGGCGTCTCGGCGGAGCGAATCGCCAAAAAGTACGGCTTAACGCGCGAACAGCTTGACGCTTACGCCTACGAAAGCCATCAGCGCGCTTTGGCCGCCTTGCGTGAAGGGAAGTTTCGCGCCGAAATCGTTCCGGTCAAAGGGCTGGACCGCGATGGTCGTGAAATCCTTGTCACCGATGACGAAGGGCCTCGTCCCGATACATCGCCGGAAGCGCTCGCCACGCTTAAGCCGGTGTTTCAAGAAGACGGCGTCATTACCGCCGGCAATGCGAGTCAAATGAGCGATGGGGCGGCCGCCATTTTGCTGATGGAGCAAGAGGTGGCGCGCCGATTCGGACTGAAACCGAGAGCGCGAATTATCGCGCAAACGGTCGTCGGCTCTGACCCGACGTATATGCTGGATGGTGTCATCCCCGCGACAAGGCAAGTGCTGAAAAAAGCCGGGCTCACGATCGAGGACATCGATCTCATTGAAATTAACGAAGCGTTCGCCCCAGTTGTGCTCGCCTGGCAAAAAGAAATCGGTGCTCCGCTGGAGAAAGTGAATGTCAACGGCGGCGCCATCGCACTCGGCCATCCGCTCGGCGCAACCGGCGTGAAGCTGATGACATCGCTCGTTCATGAGCTCGAACGGAGGAAGGGGCGCTACGGGCTGCTGACGATTTGCATCGGCCACGGCATGGCGACAGCAACAATCATCGAGCGTGAGTAAGGCGTGACAATACACATTGAGCTCGCACCATCAGCAGCGGGAGCGGCCAACAAGCCGCCAAGCCCGCTGCTTTTTTGCTTATGAAAAACCGTAGGACGGAGGGCGGGGATGTGATAAGATGAAGAAAAGCAGATAAAAAGGGGGGCGCTGCGCAAGATGAAGCAGCCCGTTCTTGCTTCCGTCTATTTGTCACTCGCTGCCAGCATTTGGGGCGGGATGTATGTCGTGAGCAAATACGTGTTGGACTACATCTCGCCGTTTACGCTCGTCTGGCTGCGTTATGCCATTGCCTTGGTTGTGCTTGTCGCGATTGTTGCGGCAAAACGGGAGCCCCTCCCAAAACATGGGCGCGACTGGGGGATGGTAATCGCAATCGGTGTCATCGGTTATATCGTTTCCATTTCGCTGCAATTTGTTGGCACGAAATGGTCGAATGCCCATACTGCTTCCCTCATTACCGCTTCAACACCGGCGTTTGTCGTTTTATTTGCCCGTTGGCTTCTTGGCGAAGCGCTCACATGGCGGAAACTTGCCGCATTGTTGTTGGCGACAGCGGGGGTCATCGTCATCGTCGGCCTCGGGGACGGTGGGGAGTCGACATTTGCCGGAAATATGGCGTTAGTTGGCGCAGCGGTCACTTGGGCGCTGTTGTCGGTGCTGGTGAAAATGGCCTCGGCTCGCTTATCCGTCCTTTCCATCACGACATTCGCCATCTTGGTAGCGTTTATCGGCATGACGCCGATGCTGATGGTGGAAAGTCCAGAGCTGACCGCTGTTCACTGGAATGCACTCGTCGTGTTGGGCGTGTTGTACCTTGGCATCGTGTCAACAGCAGGCGCGTTTTTCTTGTGGAACAAAGGGTTGGAAATGATCGACGCCGGCATCGGCTCGCTCTTTTTCTTTTTCCAACCACTCGTCGGTTCGCTCTTTGGCTGGCTGTTTTTGCATGAGCAGCTTGACGTTAGCTTTTGGATAGGCGGGGTGCTGATTGTTGCTGGGGTCGTAGTGGCCGTGCGAAGCGAGCAAAGCGCGTAAGAAGGAATACGAAACAAAAAGCGAAGCGCCTGCATTGGGCGTCTTCGCCTTCATGCTTACGATTTTGCTTGTCGAACGGAATGGTTTTTGATGGTCATTGCTCCGAGTGCCGCGCATACGAGGGCGCATCCGGACAAAACGATCGCTAGCCATGTTCCGCCCGTTGTCGTCGCATCCATGAAAGGAAGCGCAAGCCCAGGAAGCGTTGCACTGAAGACAAACAACACATAGGCAAATGTGCGTTGATTCAAATAAGATGCAGCGAGAATAAGCAAATAGACGGTGCAAACGATGAGCAAACTTGGAAAAACAGGGCGGAATTTGGCGGCATATACGAAATAGTCAAGCTGAGAAATGTCGTGCTCATGAACTACTGGGCCGGCGAGCCAGTGTGAAAATGGCGTTGAGTATTTCCATTCCCAAGGATCGTCGAGAATCGCGCTTCCTTCATACCAAGATACTAAAGCAGAAAAGAACCAAATCATCGCAACGACGCCGAATTGGATGAGTCGATACATATCGATGGTCTCCTCCTTTTCATATAAGCAATTTTGCTTCCATGCGCCTTTATTACGATGAACGCGCAGGGAGAAGACATGTGTCTGATTCGCCGAAATAATCATCCCTGCTGGATGTCCTAGAAACGATCGGATTGTGTCAAGATGGATGGGAGAACGATGAACCGACATCCAACAAACGCTCTTGGAAGATCGTGCTTATGTGAAAGTCGAATGCACCGATGCCATTCGTCGGGCAAAGCCGGCCCGTTGTCATAAAGAAAAAGTTGCTTGTTGCTTGGAGTTATGCGGAGGTGTCCCAAAAGGTGCGGGACACCTTTTCTTGTTACCGCATGCAACACAATCAAGAAAGAACAGATGTTGTGTTTTGTTGAAAAAACATGACCGTTTCGGATCCGCCTTTTCTTTGGGCGTTGGTATGATTTTACGAGAATCGTATATCGTCATCACTAATTGAAGGGGATGTTCGAATAAGGATTACAAAAATTGAAAAATGGAAGACAATATTGAAAGAACGGTCATGTTTTCAATCACTCTCCTCCAACCGCTCGGCGCGGCAGTTTCCAGCCATATGTGTACGACAAAATACGAAGGGCGGCGACGACAGTAAACAGTACATACAGTTCCACTGGCGACTCTGTCCATTTCAATCCGATAGCGAGACCGGCTAAAATCGCCCAGACGGCGTAGATTTCCGAGCGCAACACAAGCGGCTTTCTTCCCGCCAACACATCGCGGATGATGCCGCCGCCGCTACCGGTCAACACAGCGGCGACGATGACTGCGCTTAACGGATGTCCCATGTTCACGGCATACAGTGCTCCTTGAATGGAAAACGCTGACAGCCCGAGAGCATCAAAAAAGTTGCCCCATCGCTTCCACGGCGGGAGCATTTGTTTTGGGAACAAATACACAACAGTCATCGAAGCTAAGGCGACAAGAAAAAGCGGACCTTGTTGCCATAACGCGGATACAGGAATCCCGATCAACAAATTGCGCACTGCCCCTCCGCCAAAGGCGGTGACGATCCCTAAAATGTACACCCCAAGCAAATCGTACTCTTCTTCCATCGCAACGATCGCCCCGCTGATGGCAAAGGCAATGGTTCCGATGATGCTTAACACTTCCCACGTCATTCTCGCTGTTCCTTTCCATGCTGTTTTCCTGTATCATTGTAGGGGCAAAAACGGCGGGAAATCAATCATTTTTTGAACGAACTGGCAGGGTGGCAGCTGGATTTGGTATGATGAGAGCAGAGAAAAAGGACCGTTAGAAAGGAAGGGATGTCATGGGCCGAGAACAAGCGATCGTCGTCGGCTGTCAACTCGCCGGTGTTGATGACGAACGGTTCCGCTATTCAATGGAGGAGCTCGCTTCACTCGTTGCGACAGCGAGCGGCGAAGTGGTGGCGGAACTTGTGCAAAAACGCGAATCGCCGCATCCGGCAACGTATATCGGCAAAGGGAAAACAGAAGAGCTTGCCGCCATCGTCAAGCAGCTGGAGCCGGATCTCGTCGTCTTCAACAGCGAGCTGTCGCCAAGCCAAGCCCGCAATTTGACGAACATGCTTGGTGAGGTGAAAGTCATTGACCGGACGCAGCTCATTTTAGATATCTTTGCTCAGCGTGCCCGTTCGAAAGAAGGAAAGCTGCAAGTTGAGCTCGCCCAGCTCGAGTATATGCTGCCGCGCCTTAGCGGCCAAGGGGCGGCGTTATCCCGCCTTGGTGGCGGCATCGGCACGCGCGGCCCGGGGGAGACGAAGCTTGAAACGGATCGCCGTCACATTCGCCGCCGCATCGATGACATTAAAGGCGAGCTGCGGCGCGTCGCCGAGCATCGCGGGCGATATCGGGAGCGTCGGCAAAAAAACCGCGCATTTCAAGTAGCGCTTGTCGGTTATACAAACGCTGGCAAATCGACGCTCTTTAACCGGTTGACCGCTGCCGACTCGTTGGAAGAAAACTTGCTGTTTGCCACGCTCGATCCGCTGACGCGCAAGTGCATTTTGCCGTGCGGGTATACGGTGCTTCTCACCGATACGGTCGGATTTATTCAAGATTTGCCGACGACGCTTGTCGCCGCGTTTCGCTCAACGCTTGAAGAAGTGAAAGAAGCGGATTTACTGCTTCATGTCGTCGACTCGTCGCATCCGGATTACGCCGAACATGAGCGTACCGTATTGCAGCTTTTGGCGGAACTAGGAGCTTCTTCGATTCCGACCGTCACCGTTTACAATAAAAGCGACCGGCAAGCGCCACAATTTCTCCCGACAACAACTGATGCAATCGTGATGAGCGCACTCTCGGCCACCGATGTTGACCGGCTCCGCCGCTTTATCGAAGAAGCGGTGAAACAGCAAATGAGTCGTTACGACGTATCAATTCCGAGCGGAAAAGGAAAATTGCTTGCTCAGTTAAAAACGGACACAATTTTGCAGGAATGGCATTATAATGAACAAGGGGGCACGTACGAGTGCCAAGGGTACGTGCTGCCGACGCACCCGCTATATGGGGAGCTTCAATTATTTCAACGATAGAAAGGGTTTATCTATGTTTTGGACACAGTGGAGATACGGAGAAACAATCGCTGCTCTCATCGAGGAAGTTGAAGCACAAATTGCGCCGATCCACCGCTCCATCGATGAACGTGTCGAGGCGAACCAATATCGCGTGCTCGACAGTTTTCGCCGCCATCAAGTGAGCGACGGCCATTTCATCCCGACGACTGGCTACGGTTATGACGATACAGGGCGCGATACGCTTGATCGCATTTACGCGGATGTATTTGGCGCAGAAGCGGGCCTTGTCCGTCCGCAAATCATTTCTGGCACGCACGCGATCGCCATCGCGCTGTTTGGCGTGCTGCGCCCGGGCGATGAACTGCTTTACATCACCGGGGCTCCGTACGACACGCTTGAAGAGATCGTCGGCGTTCGCGGCAGCGGCGTCGGCTCACTGAAAGAGTTTGGGATTCGTTATCGGAGCGTACCGCTTACGGCGGACGGAGCGGTTGATTTTCCAGCGGTGCGTGAAGCGATGAACGAACGGACGAAAATGATTGGCATTCAGCGCTCGCGCGGCTACGCGACACGTCCATCGTTTACGGTCGACGAAATCGCCGAGATGATCGCTTTTGTCAAGGCAATCAAGCCAGATGTCGTCGTGTTTGTCGACAACTGCTATGGCGAGTTTGTCGAGGAGAAAGAGCCATGCCATGTCGGCGCTGATCTCATGGCCGGCTCGCTCATTAAAAACCCAGGAGGGGGACTGGCAAAAACGGGTGGCTATCTTGTCGGAAAGCGGAAGTATGTCGAAGCGTGCGCCTATCGGATGACTTCACCGGGCATCGGCGCCGAAGTCGGCCCGTCGCTGTACAGCCTGCCTGATATGTACCAAGGATTTTTCCTGGCTCCACATGTTGTCGGACAGGCGCTCAAAGGAGCGGTGTTCACCGCCGCAATGCTTGAGTGGGTGGGACTCGAGACATCGCCGGCATGGGACGCCAAGCGCACCGATCTTGTACAGTCAGTTCGTTTTGACGATCCAGAGCAAATGGTTGCTTTTTGTCAAGCCATCCAAGCTTCTTCCCCGGTGAACGCCCATTTTACTCCATACCCGAGCGAGATGCCCGGCTATGAGGACAAAGTCATCATGGCCGCTGGTACGTTCGTGCAAGGAGCGAGCATTGAGTTGACGGCAGACGGGCCACTGCGCCCGCCATATGTCGCATACGTTCAAGGCGGTCTTACGTATTCACACGTGAAAATCGCTGTTTGTTCGGCGGTTCACCGCTTGCTTGAACAGCAGTTGATTTGTTTGTGAGAAAATGTAACATCTCATTGACTCATTTCTTAACATTATGGTAAAATAAAGGTATCAAAAGCGAGGAGGAATTGGCATGAGCAGCCACATTCGTCGTTCCATGCCATTGTTTCCGATTGGGATCGTGATGCAGCTGACGGACTTATCAGCGCGCCAAATCCGCTATTATGAAGAGCACGGCCTCGTTATGCCAGCGCGCACCGAGGGCAACCGGCGGCTGTTTTCGCTCAATGATATCGACCGTTTGCTTGAAATTAAAGATTTAATTGACCAAGGTGTCAACCTTGCCGGCATTAAGCGAATTTTTGCCGCTCAGCAAGAGGGGCACCATGAACCGTCAGAAAAAGTTGGAAAAGCAGAAAAACCGAAGCTGTCGGACGAGGAGTTGCGCGAAATGTTGCGGACGGAGTTGCTGCAGGCCGGACGGTTTCAGCGCGCATCGCTTCGCCAAGGAGATCTCGCTCGCTTCTTTCATTAATGATGGAAAATGATTTCGGAGCCGGGGAGGAGTTTAGATATGGCAAAATATACGCGCGAAGACATTATGCGCATCGTCAAAGAAGAAAACGTCAAGTACATTCGCCTGCAATTCACCGATATTTTGGGTACGATCAAAAACGTCGAAATTCCGATCAGTCAGCTTGAGAAGGCGCTTAACAATAAAATGATGTTTGACGGATCATCGATCGAGGGATTTGTCCGCATCGAAGAATCGGACATGTATTTATACCCTGATTTAGATACATTTGTCATCTTTCCGTGGACCGCGGAAAAAGGGAAAGTCGCCCGCTTTATTTGTGACATTTACAATGCGGATGGCACACCGTTTGAAGGCTGCCCGCGCTACAATTTAAAACGCGTGCTGAAGGAAATGGAAGCGCTCGGCTTTACGGCGTTCAACTTAGGGGCGGAGCCGGAATTTTTCCTCTTTAAGCTCGATGAAAATGGGCGTCCGACGATGGAATTGAATGACCGCGGCGGCTATTTCGATTTGGCGCCGACCGACTTGGGAGAAAACTGCCGGCGCGACATCGTGCTTGAGCTTGAGGAAATGGGGTTTGAAATTGAAGCATCGCACCACGAAGTCGCCCCGGGGCAGCACGAGATCGATTTTAAATATGCCCATGCTATCAAAGCATGCGACGACATTCAAACGTTTAAGCTTGTCGTCAAGACGATCGCTCGCAAACATGGGCTGCACGCGACGTTTATGCCGAAGCCGATTTTCGGCATTAACGGTTCGGGAATGCACTGCAACTTATCGTTGTTCCGCAATAACGAAAACGCCTTTTTTGATCCGAACAGCGATTTGCAGTTGAGCGATACGGCGCGGCAGTTTATCGCCGGTGTGCTGAAACATGCGCCAAACTTTACGGCGGTGACGAACCCGACGGTCAACTCGTATAAGCGGCTTGTTCCAGGCTATGAGGCTCCATGTTATGTTGCTTGGTCGGCGCACAACCGCAGCCCGCTCATCCGTATTCCGTCTTCGCGCGGCATGAGCACCCGCATTGAAGTGCGCAGTGTCGACCCGGCGGCGAACCCGTACTTGGCGATGGCCGTGCTGTTGGCGGCTGGGCTTGACGGTATTCGCAACAAGCTCACTCCTCCGGCGCCGGTTGACCGAAATATTTACGTCATGACAAAAGAAGAACGGCTTGAAGAAGGGATTGTCGATTTGCCGGCGACGCTGATCGAAGCGCTCGACAATTTAAAATCGGATGAGGTGATCATCCAAGCGCTTGGCAAACATTTATTCGAGCATTTCGTCGAAGCGAAAGAAATCGAGTGGGATATGTATCGGACAACGGTCCATCAATGGGAATTGAACCAATATATGGAGCTGTACTAATCATAAAAGCTGCCCCGACAAACGGGGCAGCTTTTGTTATGGAGCACGGCGCTGAACGGACTTTTAGTTGATCAGACGATAGACGCCAATCACTTTACCGAGAATCGTGCAGTCACGGACGATGATCGGTTCGAGATGGACGTTTTCCGGCTGCAGGCGGATATGGTCTTTTTCTTTGAAAAATCGTTTCACCGTTGCTTCGTTTTCCTCCGTCATGGCAACGACGATGTCACCGTTGTTAGCGGACGACTGCTGGCGGACGATCACGTAGTCGCCGTCCAAAATGCCGGCCTCGATCATGCTGTCGCCCATCACTTCAAGCATAAACAGCTGTTCTTCGCCGGCAGCAAGCCGTTTCGGCAGCGGGAAATAGTCCTCAATATTTTCAACGGCGGTGATCGGCTGGCCGGCTGTCACCTTGCCGATCATCGGCACGGAAATGACCTCCTCTTTTTCCCTTTCTTTTGTCAGATCGCTGTCCAAAATTTCAATGGCGCGCGGCTTCGTTGGGTCGCGACGGATGTACCCTTTGCTTTCTAGACGCGCAAGGTGGCCGTGGACGGTTGAACTCGATGCCAAACCGACTGCTTCCCCGATTTCCCTTACCGACGGAGGATAGCCTTTCGTTTTCACTTCTTGCTTGATAAACTCTAAAATTTGTTGCTGCCGTTTGGACAGTTTCGTCATCCTTTTTCACACCCTCTTGCCACATCATTTGTTTTCATTATAGCACGGGCGAAATGGAAAAACAAACATAAGTTCGAGTTTTTATTGACGAGAACAAACGTTCTTGATTATAATGAAAGAAAAGGCGAACACACATTCTAGAAAAGGGTGGGGGAAATGAAGAAAACGTTGCTGCATTACCTCATTTTTTCGTGTTTGCTCGCACTCGTCTTGGTAGGATTCGTCTACGCCAGCAGCCCGATTGACAAAAAACAATACATGACGGTAACGGTCGCCTCCGGCGATACGCTTTGGGGGCTCGCGAAGCAATACGAGCCGGCGCACGGCTTGTCGCCGGACGAATTTATTCGTTGGGTGGTCGATGTCAATCGTTTGCCGAGCTCGCGCCTCACCGCCGGTGAACAAATCGTCATCCCTGTGTTAAAATCAAAGCAGGACGGCTCATTGGCCGTCAAGCGGTGATAGAAAGAAGGGATGGTCATGAAGGCGGTCATTTACTGCCGTGTCAGCACGGATAAAACGGAGCAGGAAACATCGCTTGCACGGCAGCGCACCGAACTGGAGAAGCTGGCGAAAGAGTGCGGCTTTGACGTCATCAAAGTGATCGCCGAGCAGGCGAGCGGCTACGAAGCCGACCGTGACGGAGTACTCGAGCTGCTTGCGCTTTGTGAAGAAGAGGAGGTTGACGCCTTACTCATTCAAGATGAAACACGACTCGGGCGTGGCCATGCGCGCATGGCAGTGTTGCACTGCTTGAAAAAAAGAGGGGTGAAAATATACAGCGCCAGCCACCATGGAGAGATGCCGCTGTCAGAGGCTGATGAGATGGTGCTGTCGATTATTGCCATTGTCGAGGAGTATCAACGGAAAATACATAATGCGAAGATTAAGCGCGGGATGCAGCGGGCCATCGCCCGCGGTTACCGGCCGGAGCGGAACTTAACGCGCCGTGGGGAAAACGCTGGGCGCGATCGGATTGAGCTTCCAGTCGAAGAGATCGTTCGCCTGCGCGAGCGCGGCTTGACGTTTGCGGACATCGCTGCGACGCTCCGGAGCTTTGGTTACGAGGCGTCCAAAGCGACCGTCCATCGCCGCTATCAAGAGTATATGGATGAACAGCAAGGGCGGCATTGACTGCGTGTTGTCCTTGGCTCTGAAGGTGCGGATCGGCAAAGAAAGAAGGTCAAGATGTCATCGTTGCCATCTCCCCGTGTCATCGGATAAGATAAAACAGAACGATAATATGGTAGATAGGAGAAGATGCTCAATGCTTGCCAAACATAAATTGGCCCGCATCAATGAGCTGGCCAAAAAGGCAAAAACGGTCGGCTTGTCGCCGGAAGAAGTGATGGAGCAGGCAAAGCTGCGCCGCGAATACATTCAGGCGTTTCGCAAAGCGATGACCGATATGCTTCACACGGTGAAGGTCATCGACCCGAACGGCAATGACGTGACGCCTAAAAAATTAAAGGAAAGCCAGCGCCATCGCCTCCATTAACCGGCAGTTAAGAAAGGCGAAGGCTCCTTGTTTTTTGACAGCGAAAATAACGTTGTACAAAGAAGTCAATTTTCTATATGATAGTAAATGACACCATATTGACGAAGGGGAGGAAAATGATGGCGCATTCGATTGAACAACTAGCGATTACGACGATTCGAACGCTGTCGATTGACGCGATCGAAAAGGCGAAATCCGGGCATCCGGGCATGCCGATGGGCGCGGCACCGATGGCGTACACCCTTTGGACGAAATTCATGAATCATAATCCGGCGAATCCAAACTGGTTCAACCGCGACCGGTTTGTCTTGTCAGCTGGGCACGGGTCGATGCTGCTTTACAGCCTGCTTCATTTAAGCGGCTACGACGTATCGATGGACGACTTGAAACAGTTCCGCCAATGGGGAAGCAAAACGCCAGGGCATCCGGAATACGGCCATACGCCGGGAGTGGAAGCGACGACCGGCCCGCTCGGCCAAGGAATTGCGATGGCAGTCGGTATGGCGATGGCTGAGCGGCATTTGGCGGCTACATACAATCGTGACGGGTTTGACATGATCGACCATTATACGTACGCGATTTGCGGCGATGGTGATTTAATGGAAGGAGTGGCGAGCGAAGCTGCATCACTCGCTGGTCATTTGCAGTTGGGCCGCTTGATCGTTCTGTATGATTCGAACGACATTTCCCTGGACGGAGAGCTTAACCTATCGTTCTCGGAAAACGTCGCTCAACGGTTCCAAGCGTACGGTTGGCAATATTTGCGCGTCGAAGATGGCAACAACATCGAGGAAATCGCCAAAGCGCTTGAAGAGGCGCGGGCTGACCTCAACCGGCCGACGCTCATTGAAGTGAAAACGACGATCGGCTACGGCTCGCCGACGAAAGCAGGCACATCGAGTGTTCACGGCGCTCCGCTCGGTGCAGAAGAGGCGAAATTGACAAAAGAAGCGTATCGCTGGACGTTTGCCGAAGATTTCTATGTGCCGGAAGAAGTGTATGCCCATTTCCGGGAAACGGTACAAGAAGTCGGGGCGAAAAAAGAAGCCGAATGGAATGAACGATTGGCCGCTTACGAGCAGGCGTATCCAGAATTGGCCGCCCAGCTGAAGCAGGCGATCGAAGGGAAACTTCCAGACGGTTGGGAAGCTGCGCTGCCGGTGTACGAAGCTGGAAAAAGTTTGGCGACCCGGTCGTCGTCCGGGGAAGTCATCAACGCCATTGCCAAAGCGGTGCCGCAGTTGTTGGGCGGTTCAGCGGACTTGGCAAGCTCGAACAAAACGCTTATTAAAGAAGGCGGCAATTTCTTGCCGGGCAGCTATGAAGGGCGCAACATTTGGTTTGGTGTGCGCGAATTTGCCATGGGAGCGGCGTTAAACGGCATGGCGCTCCATGGCGGGGTGAAAGTATTTGGTGGCACGTTCTTCGTGTTCTCCGACTATTTGCGTCCGGCGATTCGATTAGCAGCGCTCATGGGGCTGCCGGTTACCTATGTTTTGACGCATGACAGCGTTGCTGTCGGTGAAGACGGCCCGACGCACGAGCCGATTGAACAGCTCGCTTCCTTAAGAGCGATGCCGAATTTGTCAGTCATCCGACCGGCTGACGCGAACGAAACGGCGGCGGCATGGCGTCTGGCGGTTGAATCGACGGACAAGCCGACCGCGCTCGTTCTGACGCGTCAAAACATACCGACGTTGCCGACAACGGCTGATTTGGCATATGAAGGCGTGAAAAAAGGTGCGTACGTCGTCTCGCCGGCGAAAAACGGTGCTCCGGAGGCGCTGCTTTTGGCAACCGGTTCGGAAGTCAGCTTGGCGGTGCAAGCACAAGAAGCGCTCGCTGCCGAAGGGATTCACGTCTCGGTCGTCAGCATGCCATCGTGGGATCGCTTTGAAGCGCAGCCAAAAGCGTACCGTGATGAAGTGATTCCGCCGGCGGTGACGAAGCGGCTGGCCATTGAAATGGGCGCCTCGCTCGGTTGGGAGCGCTATGTTGGTGCGGATGGCGACATTTTAGCCATCGATCGGTTTGGCGCCTCCGCTCCGGGAGAAAAAATTATGGCGGAATACGGCTTTACCGTCGATAACGTCGTTCATCGCGTGAAAGCGTTGCTTGGCAAGTAATTCAATGACCGTGAGAACAGGTTGCCCTTGTGCTGTTGCAAGGGCAACTTTTTTGCCCTATTTGCGGCCGCTGGTCACTATAAACAAAAATCGACAATGTTAGTGAAAAAAATTGCCGTTAATAGACATATTTTTCTCCCCTTCTTTTCTATAATAGAGATAGATGAGATGAAATGGGGGATGGGGCATGGTTCGGTATTGGATTTATTTATTAAATGACGAAGTGGCGGCGCACTATCGCCATCGGACGGAAAAAGTTGTCGAATTGCTTCGGGAACATCAATATGCCAAAGCGCCGTTAAAAACGATTTGCCGCAAACAAGTCGAATTTATTACCGAACGGTTGTCGTTTTCACGTCTTGAGTTAGGCTTAAAGCAATATTTTAGCGGGCATGTCGGCAAAAATTTAGAGCGCAACATGTTCATTTTGCGAAATGACGTCGGTGAGGAAGCGCTGCTTGTCGTGCAAAAGCGCCGCCTGCTCCTTGTTGCTGATAGCGCGTCGCTGGCGGCTGACATCGGACAGGCGCTCGCACAATTAGCGCCGTCGTTTTTGGCGGTTGCTGCTGATTTTGCCGACTACCATTGGTTATCTGCGCCGGCGCAAGGAAGAAAATTCGCGTAACGTGAAGATTTTTGTCGCGAAATATTGTCTAATGGCACATCGTTTAGTACACTGTTAGGGAGACAACAAGAAGGAGGAAAATCGCTGTATGTGGGACACGATTCTCGTTGGTGTACTAGCGCTTATCGCTGGTATGGCGCTCGGGTTTTTCATCGCCCGCAAAACGATGATCAATTATTTGAAAAAAAATCCGCCGATCAATGAACAAATGATTCGCATGATGATGATGCAAATGGGCATGACCCCGTCGCAAAAGAAAATCAACCAAATGATGAAAATGATGAACAACCAGCTGAAATAAACGAAACAGACACTCGATCGAGAGTGTCTTTTTATTTTAGAAAAATGTTCTTTCTAAATTTTCCTAGTTTTGCTACAATGGTATAGCGGTTGTTCATTAGCGAAAATGAAAGGGGGGATGGCCGCATGAGCGTGTTTCGCGATTTGTTTTGGTTTTTTCGCCAAGAGAAAAAGGCGTATATCACCGGTATTCTATTACTCGTGATCGTTGCCTTTTTGGAAACGATCCCGCCGAAAGTGATCGGTATTTTAGTTGACCATATGAAAAACGGCACGATGACGAAAGAGGTGCTCATTCGTTGGATGGTTGCCCTTGCTGCCATCGCGGGGGCGCTCTATGTGCTCCGCTACGTTTGGCGTATTTGCATTTTCGGATCAGCCGTCAAGCTTGCTCGCCAGCTGCGCAACGAGCTGTACGCCCATTTTACGAAAATGGCGCCGTCGTTTTACCAGCGGAAGCGGATCGGTGATTTGATGGCCCATGCGACCAATGATTTGCAGGCGATTCAGCAAACGGCCGGAAGCGGCATTTTAACGCTTGTTGATTCGTTGACGCTCGGCGGGGTTGTGCTGGCGACGATGGCGTTTTCGATCAGCTGGAAGCTGACGTTGATCAGCCTGCTGCCGCTGCCGGTGATGGCTATAGCGACAAGCCGCTATGGAACGATGCTTCACCGGCGATTTTTAACAGCGCAAGAAGCGTTTTCGGCGCTAAATGATAAAGTGCAAGAAAGCATGAGCGGCGTCCGCGTCATCAAAGCGTTCGGCTATGAAGAAAAGGATGTCGAAGCGTTCCGCCGCCAATCGGAAGACGTCGTAGCGAAGAACATTGCGGTTGCTAAAGTGGATGCGCTCTTTGATCCGACGATCGGGTTGCTTGTTGGGCTGTCGTTTTTCCTCTCCGTTGCGTTCGGCAGTCAGATGGTCATTGCCGGCGAGTTGACAATCGGAGAGCTCGTGTCGTTTACGACGTATCTTGGCTTGCTCATTTGGCCAATGCTGGCGTTTGGCTGGCTGTTTAACATTGTCGAGCGCGGGCGCGCTTCATACGACCGCGTGCGGGCGCTGCTTGCCGAAGACGATGAAATCAAGGAAATGCCAGGCGCGCTTGCCGTTCCGCCGCAAGGGAGCATCGAGTATGATATCCGCCGGTTTGTCTATCCGGGCGAGACAAAACCGGCGCTTGTCGATGTTCGTTTCCGGCTTGAACGCGGGGCGACGCTCGGTGTCGTCGGCAAAACTGGATCCGGGAAAACGACGCTGCTGCGCCTATTGTTGCGCGAGTTTGACAACTATGATGGTGACATTCGCTTCGATAACCATGACATTCGACACTATACGCTTTCTGCCTTGCGGATGGCGATCGGCTATGTGCCGCAAGACCATTTCCTTTTTTCCGCCTCTGTCCGCGACAATATCGCTTTTGCTAAGCCGGAGGCGAATGAGAAGGAAATTGTCAAAGCAGCAAAGCTGGCTGACATTCATGATGACATTCTCCAATTTCCGGACGGTTATGAGACGGTCATCGGTGAGCGCGGCGTCTCGCTGTCAGGGGGGCAAAAACAACGGCTGTCGATCGCCCGCGCCTTGCTCATGGAACCAGAGCTGCTCATTTTAGATGATGCGTTGTCGGCGGTCGATGCAAAAACAGAGGAACGGATTTTAACGACGCTGAAGCGCGAGAGGCGTGGGAAAACGACGATTATTGCCGCTCATCGTTTAAGTGCGGTCGAACATGCTGATTGGATTCTTGTCCTTGATGGCGGCCGCGTCATACAAGCGGGGACGCACGAAGACTTGATGGCTGAAGACGGCTGGTATCGTGAAATGTATCGGCGCCAACAGCTTGAGGAGCTTATGGAATGACATGGATAGGAGGGAGCGTATGAACGAACAAATATTGACGTCCAAAGAGCAACGGCGCATCTTGTGGCGATTGCTCGCTTATATGGGGCGATACAAAAAAGAAGCTGTGCTCGCTTTTGCGCTCCTTCTATTGGCGACCGCGGGGGAGTTGGCCGGCCCGTATTTAGTGAAAGTGTTTATCGACGACTATTTGATGCCGAATCATCTCGCTCCGGGCCCGGTGGCGGCGCTAGCTGTCGCCTATATCGGCGTGCTCGTCGGAAAAACGATCGTCGGGTATTTCCAGCTGATCGGGTTTCAGAGGCTCGCTTTATATATTATCCAAGCGTTGCGGATGGACGTCTTTTCCAAGGTACACCGGCTCGGGATGAGCTACTTTGACCGGACGCCGGGCGGAAGCATTGTCTCGCGGGTGACGAATGATACGGAAGCGATCAAAGACATGTTTATCAGCGTTTTAGCGGTGTTTGTGCAAAACGGTCTGTTTGTCATCGGCGTTTATATTGCTATGTTTTCACTCAACGCTCAGCTTGCGCTGTTTTGCCTGTTCATTATTCCGGCCATCGGATTGATTATGAAAACATACCGCCGTTACAGTTCGGTATTTTACCAACAGATGCGTGAACGGCTGAGCGAGCTGAACGCCAAATTGAATGAATCGTTGCAAGGGATGGCCATCATACAAGCATTCCGCCAACAGCATCGCTTATACCAAGAGTTTGCCGCCGTGAATGAGGCGCATTACGAAGCGGGAATGAAAAACATTCGGCTTGACGGGCTGTTGCTCCGGCCGGCGCTCGATGTAGTCTATCTATTGTCGATCATGGCCGTGCTCAGCTTTTTCGGTATCTCGGCGCTTGAGAGTCCGGTCGAGATCGGAGTGCTGTACGCATTTGTCAACTATTTGGAACGTTTTTTTGAACCGGTGACGCAAATGATGATGCGGTTGTCGCTCTATCAGCAAGCGATCGTTTCCGCTTCCCGTGTCTTTGCGCTCCTTGACCATGATGAAGAGGCGCCGTTCAATCCGGAACAAGCACCGTATACGATTGAGCGCGGAGAAATTGAGTTCCGCGATGTCAGTTTTTCATATGACGGCAAGCGTGATGTGCTAAAACGGTTGTCATTTACCATCCGTCCGGGGCAGACGGTGGCGTTTGTCGGCCATACGGGCAGCGGTAAAAGCTCCATCATCAACTTGCTAATGCGGTTTTATGAATTTGATCGCGGCGACATTTTGCTTGACGGCCGGTCGATCCGCGATTATTCGCGCGCCGAGCTGCGGCGATGTTTCGGTCTCGTTTTGCAAGATCCGTTCTTGTTTTACGGAACAGTGAAAGAGAACATTCGCATGTATAACGAGCAATTAAGTGACGAGGAGATTGAGACTGCCGCTCGCCTCGTGCAGGCGGACGCGTTCATCCAACAGCTGCCCGGCGGCTATGACCATCTGCTCGCTGAGCGGGGAGCCACGTTATCGAGCGGGCAGCGCCAGCTTCTTTCGTTCGCTCGCACCATTGCTGCCAAACCGAAAATATTAGTTCTTGATGAGGCAACCGCCCATATTGACACCGAAACGGAGGAGGCTATTCAAACGGCGCTCACGCAAATGCGAAAAGGGCGAACGACGATCGCTATTGCCCATCGTCTGTCGACGATTCAAGACGCCGACCAAATTTTTGTCCTCCACCGCGGTGAAATTGTGGAGCGTGGTACACATCAACAGCTGTTGGCACAAAAAGGGCTATACTACCAAATGTACTTATTGCAAAATGGGTTAGTCGACGCTCATGCATAAAGAAAAAAGCGCCTTTTCTCGCTTAGCGGGAGGCGCTTTGTTTTTGTTGTTTCCCTTGTTCACGCTGATAGGCGTTCAGCAGCGTATCGAGCTCTCTGCTCACTTTCATCGCTGCTGCGGAGTTTAATCCAGTCTTCGCTACGGTGTCGACAAGTTCCATTCGTTTCTGTTCAATCAAGATTAAAAGATTACGTTTCGGCACGAATAAACCGTCCTTTTCATCAATGTGGTGTATAGTATTTTATACTATTTTACCAATGAATGCAAAAATGGAAAATAGAAAAATTGACCAATGAAAACGAGAAATACGTTACGGAAAAGCGGATTTTTGCTAAAATAAAAGTAAAAAATGAGGCAGGGGCTGATTTAGTGATGAATGATTTAAATATATTTTTAGCGTTTGGCGCCGGATTTTTGTCGTTTATTTCTCCGTGCTGTCTCCCTCTTTACCCGGCGTTTTTGTCCTATATTACCGGGGTGTCGGTCAGTGAGTTGAAAGAGGAAAATGCGATGATGAATCGTCGCAGCTTATGGCATACGCTCTGTTTTTTGCTCGGTTTTTCACTCATTTTTATTTCGCTCGGTTTCGGCACATCGTTTCTCGGCCGATTGTTTGCTGACTATCAAGATGTGATCCGTCAAATCGGCGCGATTGTGATCGTCGCTTTTGGCCTTGTCGTCGCCGGGCTGTGGAAGCCGGCATTTCTATTAAAAGACCGACGCATTTCGTTCCGTGAACGGCCGTCAGGTTATGCTGGTTCGGTGCTGATTGGGATGGCGTTTGCTGCCGGTTGGACGCCGTGCATGGGGCCGATTTTAGTGGCGGTTATCGCCTTGGCGGCAGCCAATCCGGGTTCAGGGATGATGTACATGCTCGCTTATACGCTCGGTTTTGCTGTTCCGTTTTTCATTCTGTCGTTTTTTATCGGCAAACTGCAATGGATTCGGCGCCATAGTGCATCCATTATGAAAGCAGGCGGATATGTCATGATGGCGATGGGGGTCGTCCTTTATTTTGACTGGATGACGAAGATCATTGCCTATACCACAAGCATATTTGGTGGATTTACCGGCTTTTAGCGCAGCTGAAGCCGCCTTTTGTGCTGCCGGAATAGAAAACCGTTCAGGGGGACGTTGGAAAGATGGCTGCCATTTTGGTTGTCGATGATGCGAATTTTATGAGGGTGACGTTAGCGCGCATATTGCAAAAAGCGAACCATACCGTAGCCGGTGAGGCGAAAAACGGTAAAGAGGCGGTCGAACTGTATCGCCGGCTGCATCCGGAACTGGTCATCATGGATATTACCATGCCAGTCATGAACGGAATCGAAGCTGTACGGGCGATCAAGGAAATCGATCCAGGGGCGAAAATCATTATTTGTTCGGCGTTAGGGCAGCAGCGCATGATCGTTGAGGCGATTGAAGCTGGCGCTGCTGACTTTATTGTCAAGCCGTTTGAAGAAAGCGATGTGCTCGAGGCGGTGGCACGCCTTTTATAGACGGCTGTCGGCGTAAGGGGGAGACCATAGATCGAAAGCTCACTCTTGTTCTTTCCTTACCGATAGGAGGAGGGAGCAAGAACTTCCCGGCGCAGCTGGAGCGTTTGAAGAGGCGGTAGGCAACCAGAGCAGTTTTTGCTATAATAACAGTATTGTCCGTGAATTTTATGTGAAGAAGGTGATGGCTTTGTTGGCGCTTATTACATCGCTCATCGCCGTTGTGATGACTTTGTTCGTCTTTTTTGTGCGCATGAAAGCGGCAGAAAAGCCGACGAACGCCAAAAAAATCATTTTACCGCCGTTGTTTATGAGCACAGGGGCGCTCATGTTCATCGATCCGGTTTTTCGTGTTACGCGTGGGGAACTCATCGAAGCGGTTGTTCTCGGTTTGTTTTTCTCGCTGTTTCTCATTAAAACATCGAAATTTGAAATCCGCGGCCATGATATTTACTTAAAACGTTCGAAAGCGTTTGTTTGGATTTTGCTCAGTTTGATCGTCATTCGCTTTGGCTTAAAGACGTATTTGGGACGGACGATCGATTATGGCCAACTAAGCGGCATGTTTTATTTGCTCGCGTTTTCCATGATTGTCCCATGGCGGATCGCCATGTATGTGTCGTATAAAAAACTGGCCGCGCAGCTGAAGCCGCCGATGCTCACCTGATCTTCTCCTTCACTTGTGTCTACGGCGTCAAAACGAGAGGGTTCCGGTCGAGGGAAGAGGAGATGGAAGATAAAGAAAAAGCAACGCGATACCCCTTTTTTCATACGCATCGGACAACTTCGCGGTCTTGTACTTTGTTTTTCGCTGGAGGGCAAACGACCTTTTTGGTCAGCCCTCTTATTTTTTGCCGTCTAGCGTTCTTTTTGCCGAAGATTGTGCGGCCAAACAGGCGAAAGCCGCTGACATCCGACTGAAAGTGCGGAACGGTCAGCGGCTTTCTAATAAATGTTGATACGGAGCGAGATCGATGTTTTTCGCCTGCAATGTGCGAATTAAAAACTTATGGTCGCGTTTTGGCGTAGCGATAATATAACCGCGGATGAGCAAATCGCGCGTAATGCGGGGGGCTTGTTCCTTCAGGGCAAGCTCGCCAATTTTGCCGGCGATCTTTTGCCGTGCGACATCGCGGAACAGTTCCGGTACCGGGCGTACGAGTTCCTCAAGCAATGCCCTTTCTTCTTCTCCCCATAAATGACGTGTCTGTTCGATGTAATACTCCTGCCAGTCAAGCTCCGATTTTCCGTCTTCTTTCGGCAGCCGTTTTAAAAACTTACGGAACATAAAAAAGCCGCCAATCGACATCATGACGAGCAAAAAGACGACCCAAAACAAAATAAACCAAAGAAACCATCCGGTCAGCACGATGCCCACCTCAACGATCATCGGTAGTTTGTGCCGCCCAGCCTTCTCAAGCAGCTAGGCGGTTCATACAAGGTTCGTCTATTATTATGTCGAAAAGCGCACAGTTTGGCAAGTTTCAAGACGCAACTCTTGGAGCCTAAAAAACGGGGGGAAAACAGCCATTTTGACCTGTCATCAATTGTCACGCAACTGTAATGCAACTGTAAAAAAGCTTGTCCCATCTTAGAATATCAAGCGCTTGAGCGATGGCAGACAGCGTCAATGGAAATGATAGACAGTGACCTTCCTTTTGCCCCCTGTTAATCTAGTAGACAAAGGAAGCAGGCTGAAACATCGCAATCAGGAGGGATGGAAGGAATGAAAAAAACGATTGTCGCTCTTGCTGCTGCCTGCTGCATGGCGTTCGGCTGGCAGGCGTCGTCAACAGAAGCAGCCAGTTCGTATACATACTATCAAGTGAAAAAAGGCGATACCTTATGGAAGATCGCCAAACAATATCACACAACTGTTGCAAAGCTAAAGTCGCTAAATAAGTTAAAAAGCGACATGGTTCATATTGGCAAGAAACTGAAAGTGCCGACTGTGGCGAAAACGACAACTAAAGCGTCTGCGAACAAAAAAGCGATTTCGTTAAGCGCCGTCGACCGGAAGCTGCTCGCCCAGCTTGTGCAGGCGGAAACGGGTTCGAGCGAGCCGTTTGCCGGCAAAGTGGAAGTAGCGCTCGTCATTTTTAACCGTGTTAAACATAAGGAGTTTCCGAATACGGTGCGCGGCGTCATTTATCAAAAAACAAAATCCGGCTATGCGTTTGCACCGGTCAAAACGGGAAAATTGACTCGCATTCAGCCGACGAAGAAAGATTACGAGGCGGTGGACAAGGCGCTTGCCCTCTTCCCAAACGACCGCCGCGGCTCGCTTTACTTCTATAATCCGAAAATCACGAAAGACAAATGGATGCTGTCGCGTCCGGTGACGATTCGCATCGGGAATCATGCCTTTGCAAAGTAACGGGGCCAACGAGGCCTCGTTTTTTTTGGATGTGTTGCTGTTGCCGAGCGGTTTTCCCACCAAATTGGCAGGAGTTTTCGGCCGCTGCTGCGAATGTGTTTAGCAGGGGGGGAGCGGCCGTGAAGAGAGTGGATCTTGTTTATGAAACGCTGCGAGAGTGGGAGCGAAGCGGAAAGCGGTGGGTGAGTGCCGAGGAACTGGCCAGTGTCCTTGGGCTTGACCGAGCCAACGTCAGTCGCGATTTAAACCGCCTTTGGCGGGAAGGAAAAGTGCAAAAGCAAACCGGGAGGCCGGTTCGATTTGCGTTGGCGTGCGGCTCGACCGCCGAGACGCGCCTCGATCGGATTGCCAAGCAGCAGCCGAGCTTGGCGGCCGCTGTTGAACAGGGGAAGGCTGCCGTCTTATATCCGCCCAAGGGGCTGCCGATGTTGATTGTTGGAGAGACGGGAACTGGGAAGTCGATGTTCGCTGAGCTGCTTCACGAATTTGCCGTTGCGGTTGGCCGTTTTCCGCGGTCCGCCCCGTTTGTGACGTTTAACTGCGCTGATTATGCCAACAACCCGCAGTTGCTGCTTGGGCAGTTGTTTGGCATCCGCAAAGGGGCCTATACGGGGGCGAATGAGCAAAAAGGGCTGATTGAAAAGGCGGACGGCGGCGTTTTGTTCTTAGATGAGGTGCATCGTCTGCCGGCGGAAGGGCAGGAAATGTTGTTTACGTTTATTGACCGCGGCGTTTACCGTCGGCTTGGCGAGACGGATGTGGAGAGAACGGCTAATGTGCTGCTGATTTGCGCAACAACAGAAGATCCGGAATCGAATTTGTTGAAAACGTTCCGGCGCCGCATTCCCATGCATATTTTGTTGCCGCCGCTTGAGAAGCGGACGCTTGATGAACGCTGCCGGCTTGTAATGCAGTTTTTTCAGGAAGAGGCGGTGCGGCTCGGGAAGGAAATTTGTGTCTCCGCTAATGCCATCCGTGCTTTTTTGTTTTATGCGTGTCCGAACAACGTCGGGCAGCTGAAGGCGGATATTCAGCTCGTTTGTGCCAAAGCATACGCCGATTATGTCACTGGAAAGAAACAAGCGGTGAGCGTCCATCGCGCGGATCTGCCCCTTCAAGTGCAAACCGGACTTTTGCTTGAGAAAAAACATCCGCGCTCCGCTTCCTATTCGCTGCCGCATCGATGGTATGCTTTCTCGCCGCATGGGGGCGAAGCGGATGTTGGCGGCGGACCAGTCGAATCTGAGTCGGTTTACGGCGCCATTGAGCGCAAATACGGCGAACTAAAAGAGCGGGGCATCGCCGGCGATGAGCTCGATTTATTGTTGGAAATGGACATTAAGCATTATTTCTCGCAATACATGAAAGGGGTGGATCGGCGCATCCGCAATCGCCGCGACCTCGAGAAAATGGTCACTCCGGATGTCCTAGCATTAACGGAAGCCATGGTCGTCTATGTGGAGAAGAAACTCGGGCGACGCCTTGCCAAGAAGGTGACGTATGCGCTTGCTTTGCATATTCAAACCGCAATCAATCGCCTGCGGGCCGGGACAATTGTTTCCCATCCAAAGCTGAATGAGGTTCGAGCGGCCTATAAGCATGAATTCGCGGTTGCGCTCGACTGTCTCCATCTGATGGAAGAGAAGATGCATATTGATCTCCCGATTGATGAGGCGGGGTTTTTGACGATGTTTTTTGCGCTCCATGAGGAACGTACTGAAGAGCGCGAGGAACGGGTGGCGGTCGTTGTGGTTATGCATGGCAACGGCGTTGCTTCGGCGATGGCTGATGTCGTAAATCAGTTGTTGACCGCTGCGTGTGTGTATGCGGTCGATATGCCGCTTGATGCCGACCCGAAACATATTTATGAACAGGTGAAAGCGGTATTGCAGCCTGTCGTATCGCAAAAAGGGGTGTTGTTGCTTGTTGACATGGGCTCGCTTGTATCATTTGCTAGCTTTTTGGAAAAGGAGCTCGCCGTTCCGGTAAAAGTAGTTTCTGCCGCCAGTACGCCGCATGTGCTCGAAGCAGCCCGCAAAGCGATGCTCGGCTATGCGCTCAATGACATCTACGAAGAAGTGAAAGCAGCGGCGCCGTTTTACGTCCGCGAACCGCTTTGGGAAGAGGAAACAGCGGATCAGGACATGCTGGCGATCGTTACTGCTTGTTTTACTGGAAAAGGGAGCGCATTGGCACTAAAACATATATTGGAAACGTATTTACAGCTAGATGAACACATGTGGCGCATCATCCCGATTCAAATGGCGGATGTCAAAGAAGCGCGCCAAACATTATCGAGTATCGCGAAACACTTTCGCATCGTCTGTGTTGTCAGTCATATTTGCCTCGATGAGCGAATCCCGCACTTCCCGCTTGAGGAGGTGCTTAGCTTGAGAGCGATGAAAGAAATACAGGCATTAGCTGATGTTGAAGAAATTCATGTGCATATGGCAAGAGAGTTGGCCGGCCACCTTCGCCATCTCTCACCAACGAAGGCCATTCACGCCATTCGCGCTGCGCTGGCAGCGATTGGCCGGGAACTTGGCTTAGATCCGGATGGTCGGGATATGGTGGGGCTTGTGCTCCATCTTTGCTGCTTGCTTGACCGTCTGCTTTCTGGAGAGAAGACGAGCAGTGGCCAAGGGACAGCGATCGAATGCAGGCATGAAGATGAGACGCTTTACAGGGTGGTCAAAGAGGGGCTGTTTCCGCTTGAACAGCGATACGGCGTTTGCATCGGTGAAGATGAACTGTGTCATATCGTTCATTTTTTTCGTTCGCTGCAAGGGAAACAAGACACGTAATGCGTAAGATTTAACGAGATTTGAAAACGCTTCCATTACACAGTTTCCGGCTGTTGACACACAACTGTTCCATCCGCTTCACTACTGCTTTTTTCGACGTTGGCATGGAATTTGCTTAAACGATAATGAACGATTGCTAAAAAGGAGCATTCCCGTTAGGAGCTTTTCCGGGGACTTGATCAAAAAAAGCCCTCTTGGTATGATGCAGGGGTGTCAACCACATCACTCACCATACCAAGGAGGACTTCAGATGAATTGTACACAAAA
>Ga0310825_100184_pt1 | contig 98870 bp, 104 predicted proteins | sample WT_ome_9_FD_202243 | JGI IMG/M metagenome (GOLD analysis project Ga0310825, IMG submission 202243) | Sorghum-adapted microbial communities enriched on wild type (WT) sorghum from Joint BioEnergy Institute, Emeryville, California, United... ... | reverse complement strand
GGATTTTCTCTTCCGAAATAATTCACAAAAAATTTAGCACATTCTTTCAGAAAAGGGGAGAGGGCTTTCTGAAGGAATGTGCAAAAAAATGGCTCTTTTGTTCCGAAATAAAGTGATAATTTACACTCACATGTCAGTGACGATTTACAAGAGCAAGCGGCAGAGAAATTTGAAAATGCCTTGTTAAAACAGAGTTAGAACCCTTTAGTTGACTAAAGGTGCAAGTTTTGTGCAAGTTTTTAAATCACGGAGATTGTAACACAATTGCTAATAAAACGAAAAAAGCTTGAAACCCTTGATACAAAAGGATTTCAAGCCTCTCACTTTAGTGATTCCGACTGGGCTCGAACCAGCGACCTCCACCCTGTCAAGGTGGCGCTCTCCCAGCTGAGCTACGGAATCATATTTTGTTGTTCGCTATCGAACACATTTTTAATTATATAGACGAGCATACAGGTTGTCAACAACTTTTTTTAAAAAATCGATGTTCATGATGAAAAAAGGTAATGAAAAGGGGAAGGCGCCTTCCCCTAAACAAATAATCCGTGTTGGAACGGTTCGAGCAAGAGCGGAGTGTATTGGCGGCGGGCGGCTTCGTATTGCTCAATGATGCGGCTGCGCTGTTCTTCGGCGAGGGCCACTGTTTTGACCAATTCCGTGTCAAGCTGCGGGCTAGCGGTGGAAATGACATACTGTTCGAAGCCGAGCGAGGCGGCGAAATCGAAGACTTTAAACCGGTAGCCGAGCATGACGGCCGGAACGCGAGCAGCAAGGGACAACAAGTTGGCATGGAGCTTAAAGTTGACGGTGGCTGTCAATGGGCGGAGCCGCTCGATGAGCTGTTGTTCGTTGTATAACGTGCGGTCGAAGGTGACGCGCTCCGGGCAATTGATTTTCTTGTACAGCCGCTCGCAGGCGGAGCGATCGCTCGGCCAGACGATGTACAAGTAAATCCGGTAACCAGCGTCAATCCACGTTTTGGCGGCGCGGACGAGTGCGTCTTCGACGAGCGCTTCGTTTTGCCCGAACAAGCGGTTATACGTCGTCCCCCAGTTAATGCCGATTGTTTTTTCTGTCTTTGGCTGCTCAGCGGGCATAGCGGGTGATAGAAGCAGTCCGGGATCGCCGATGACACGGACGTTTGGAGGACAAGCGTCTAACGTGTCCAAGGCCGCTTTGCTGAGCGGGCCACGGATGCCCGCGAAGGCGGCCGAGGCAAGGACCGTGCGAAAGAGTTCGGCGTCTTTGGCGGAAAAATGATGGTTGAGTGCTGGCTTGGCACCCGCGCGCAAGGCGTCCGTTTCCATCGGGCCGATCCAGTCGATGCCGGTTCCCCATATCCAGATTGGTTTTCCTGCTTCGTGCGCTTGACGCAAAACGGCCATATAGCCCGGAAGCAAGAGCGAACCGCCGCCGAGGACGATGGCGTCATAAGGGCTCGTGTCTTTCCAATTGACCTTAGGCGTTGACGGAACGATCTGAACGCCTGGGGCGTACTGGCGAGCCGAGGCGGTGAAGACGTTCCATAACAGTTCATCACCGATGTTTTGAAATCCAAGCCAACCGATATACAGCACTTTTTTCATTGTTTCGCTTCCCCTTTCAGCAATGATTCATAGACGTTAAGCACTTGATCCACACACGTTTGAATATTGAACTGGCGCATGACCCACTCCCGCCCGGCCTGGCCGAGCTGTTCGAGATATAAGGGGGATCGAAGAAGGTGTTTCATGTCTTGGGAAAGGATGTAGCGGCTGCAGTCTTGACGTGAGCCATGATCGCCGAAGTAGCATTCCCATGCGTCCTTATAGGAGTTTGGTTCGACGAGGCCGAAGTAGCCGTGGTTGCCGGCGGCAAGCACCGGTTTGCCGCATGCCATTGCTTCTAAGGCGACTCTCCCAGTGCCGACGACAAGATCGGCAAGCGAATAGTATGGCGCCATGTCCCCTTGTTCACCAACAAGATGAATAAACGTCGCGCGACACGTTTGGTGGATGAGACGGGTAAGGTTCTCGGCGTCGGAAAAGCGCGGACCGTCTCCGACAACAACGACGTACAAGTTCGGAAACAGCGGTTTGAGATCTTTGCACGCTTTTAACACCATAAAGCAAATGCGCGCTTTTGCCCAGGCGAGCCGGCTACTGTAGACGATGACAAGGGCATCGTCTGGGATGCCGAGCGCCTGCCGTCCCTGACGGCCAAGCGGTGCGAACTCGTTCGTGTCAATGCCGTTCGGAATGAGAAACCGCTTCACGATCATCGGGCGGATATGGCGCTCGACAGGTGGGCTGACAGCGATAGCAGCTGACGCTAAGCGGAGCATCGTTTCCAATTCGGAAAGTGGATAGTATGTGCCATGAGCGGTAAAGACAACCGGGACGCCGCAACGGTTCGCTGCAAGGGCAGTGAGGATGCCGGATGGGGTTTGATGGGTGTGAACGATCGAGATGTTTTCCTTCTTTATCACCGCCTCAAGCTGCTCAATGATCTGTTCTTTTCGCTGCTCGTCAATGTTGATCACCGTTGGAAAATCAATGAAGTAAAGCGGACAGCCAACTGCCTCGAAGCGGGAAGCGAGCGCCCCATTTCGGGCGGCGACAGCGATGTGAATACCGCGGGCTGCCATTTCTTTTGCCAAACTTAAGGCGTGTGTTTCTGTTCCTCCGAAATCAAGGCCGTCTAGCACCATCAATACACGCATCATCCTCAACCTCTTTTCCCGTAAAATTGACGCGAGCGTTGCTTCGGATGGCTGCGGTAATAATAAAGGATATCAGGCAAGTTATCGATTTCGAGCTTCGCGTTTAAAAACTTGACGATAAACTCATAGTCTTCCGCACCTCGAATGCGTCTTGTCGGCCCGCCGAGCCGGTCGAATACTTCACCGCGGAACATAATCGTTCCGTGGCAAACGCAATGTTTGCCTTGGGCGTATACACGGCGGATGTTGTCGCTTCCGTACGCCAGCCAGTTAGCGGGGGTTTGGCGCTCAAAATGGCCGTCGGGAAAGAAAGCGTATTTGGTGCCGACTAAGGCGATGTTTGGGTGCTCGCGCAAAAAGGAAAGCTGTTTTTCCAACCGCTCAGGGTGGGAAATATCGTCGGCATCATGAACAGCAATGTACTCTCCGATGCTTGAAAAATAGCCGACCGTTACCGCCCCGGCAAAGCCAATGTTGCGGGGTAGCTTAATATACATGATCGAAAAAAATGGCGAATGTTGTTCCATCCATTGTTTTACCGTTTCTTCGCTTTGATCCGTGGAACCATCATCGACAATAATGACCTCAAACTGTTGGTATGTTTGCCTAGCAAGCCCGTCAAGACAATCTTGAATGTAACGGGAAGCATTATAGCATGGAATGACGACGCTAATAAAATCGCTTTTTCGCTTTGATTCCATCATCAATCCCCTCTTCTACTATCCAGTTTTCTTCTTATACTATATATCCAGTTTTCTTCTTAGCGGTGAGAGGCGATCGTTGATTTGTAAAAAAATAGGATAATATTACTTTCCCCTCTACCATCTTTCCTAACAAAATTCGACCTTTCCCCCATACCTGCCACTAAAAAAATCGTTCTTTTTTCCGTGGATACGTACCCGTGTCGAATAAGAGCACGGTGCATATACGTAGTTAACGTATCGAAATCACAGGAAGGAGGAAAACACATTGAGCTCTAAACATTTACACCATGCGTCAAAAGAGATGAAAAAAATCCGTACATGGCTTGAAAAACTAGATTTGGACGATTCGACATTGGAACAGATCCATTCTTTGTTACAAGAGCGCAAAGGTGATGTGGAACAAATTTTGAAAAGAATGCGTGGTGAGGGACAAGAACAGCGTGCTCTTTTAGCAGATGAAAGGGAGTTGTTGCAGAAGATTTGTGACGCGCTGCATACCGGTACATCGTTAATAGGCGATATTCGCGATGAACTTAACGACTTGATCGGTGAAACGGTAGAAATTACGGTCAATTTCGGGCTCGTGACCGGCACCGTCAGGGCAGTCCGAATCGATTATGTTGTGCTTGAAGATGCGCTCGGCCGTTTCGTCTACCTTCCGTTTACCAACATTCAAGCCGTCGCCCTATTAGACTGAAAGGAGGGAGGAAACGATGAACTTTTCGCTCCTATTGATACTGCAGCTCCGCCGCTTGATCGGCGAGACGCTCCAAGTCGCAACCGATAACAACTTGTTTGAAGGAAAATTGACTGCTGTTGGGAATGGAATTATTCAACTGCAAGCCGAAGCAGGTGAATATGAGCAGGAAACACGAACGGTCTTGATTCAACTTTCGGCCATTAACTTTGTTCGCGAGTTGTAACAACAAAGAGTATAAGGTATGCATCCGCCGAAACCTCACATACCTTATCAAACAATGAAAAACGGCTATGCTGTTACAGCATAGCCATTTTTTTACTTTCTTTCATCGCGCCGGAATCGACGAGCGCTCGTTGACAAATGATAGCGCCTGCTCAAAATCGGCGATCAAATCGTTGAGATCCTCAAGCCCGACGCTCAACCGCAACAGTCCGTCGGTAATGCCGCGTCGCAGCCGCTCGTCTTTCGGCATGGCGGCATGTGACATTTTCGCTGGATACGATAAAATCGATTCAACAGCGCCAAGACTGACGGCGAACACCGGTAAGCGAACGTTTCGGACGAACGTCCGGGCCGCTTCTTCATCCGCCAGGCGGAACGACAGCACAGCGCCGAACCCAGCCGCTTGATTGCGCTGGATCGCATGGCCCGGGTGGTGGGACAATCCTGGATAGTACACTTCCTCTACTTTGGGATGGCGCGTCAAATAGGCAGCAAGGGCGGCCGCTGATTCAGACGACTGTTTCAGCCGGACATGGAGTGTTTTTACACCGCGCAGCACAAGCCAAGCATCTTGGACGCCAAGGACAGCGCCAAAGGCGTTTTGCAATTTGTATAGCTGTTTGCCGAGCTCCTCGTCTTTTACGACCGCCAACCCGGCAACGACGTCGCTATGGCCGGCTAAAAACTTCGTCGCACTATGAAGCACAACATCGACGCCGAGATCCAACGGCCGCTGCAACGCTGGGGTCATGAACGTATTGTCCAGAAAAGTTAAACAGCCATGCGCTTTCGCCAACTTGACGACACCGCGAATGTCGGTCACTTTTAAGAGCGGATTGGACGGCGTTTCCATATAAATGACCTTTGTGTTCGGCCGGATGTTTTCCGCCACTGCTTCAAGGTCCGTCATGTCAACGAACGTATATTCGATACCAAAGCGATTAAGCACCTCGGTAATCATCCGGTATGTGCCGCCGTAGACATCTTCCGTCACGAGCACATGGTCACCCTTTGACAGGAGCAAAAATGCTGTGGAAATGGCAGCCATGCCAGAAGCAAATGCAAACCCGCGCACACCGCCTTCCAATGCGGCAATCGTTTCTTCAAGCGCCTCGCGCGTCGGATTGCCGGAGCGGCTGTAGTCGTATTTGCCGAATGAGTCGAAATCGAACTGATGGAACGTGGATGCATGCTGGATCGGCACGCTCACCGCCCCTGTATGTCGATCGACTTTCCATTTGTTATGGAGCAATTTCGTCGAAAACGACCATTCCCGTTCCATCGCTCACACCTCTTTCATGTTTTTCAATGCCTGCGCTAAATCAGCGATCAAATCGTCGGCATGCTCGATACCGACCGAGAAACGGAGCAGACGGTTGCAAACACCGTTTTGGATGCGGATTTCTTCCGGAATATCAGCGTGCGTCTGCGTCGCCGGATACGTGATAAAGCTTTCGACCCCGCCTAGGCTTTCCGCGAACGTAATGAGACGCAAACATCGCAAAAAACCGTTCACCCATTTTTCATCGGCAATCCGGAACGACAACATTCCCCCTCTTCCCGGGTATAGCACATCAGTGACCTCTTCGTGTTCACGCAAAAAGGAGCAGATGCGCTTGGCGTTTTCTTCATGCTGGCGCATCCGCAGCGCCAACGTTTTCATCCCGCGAATCAACAGCCATGAATCAAACGGCGACAAAACGGCGCCGATGGCGTTATGGTACTCCGCCAAGCGCTGACAGAGCTCTTCGCCCTTAGCAACAACTAGACCAGCTAAGACGTCGTTATGGCCGCCTAAATATTTCGTGGCGCTATGGATGACAATATCAGCCCCTTGTTCGATCGGGCGTTGAAGCACTGGCGTATAAAACGTGTTGTCAACGATCAGTAAAAGCCCATACCGCCTAGCGAGCTCTGAGACGGCGCGGATATCGGTCTCATGCATAAGCGGGTTTGTTGGAGTTTCCAAAAAGATCGCTTTCGTCCGTTCCGTGATTTTTTCTTCCACGGCATCCAAATCAGCAAAATCAACGTAATGAAATCCGAGGCCGTATTTACGCCAGCCGCGCTCAAACAGTCGGTACGTGCCGCCGTAAAGGTCGGCCGATACGAGAAACTCGTCTCCGCTCTCAAACAAGGCGAGCACTGTCTGAATGGCGGCCATGCCGGAACTGAACGCATAGCCTTGGTCACCACCTTCAAGCCTCGCGATCGCCTCTTCGACGATTTTGCGCGTCGGATTGCCGGTGCGGATGTAGTCAAACCCGGTGGACTCTCCAATGCCGGCATGGCGGTAGGCGGTGGAAAAATAAACCGGCGGGTTGACCGTCCCCGTCACCGTTTCGCTCCGATTGCCAATTTGTGCCAACAATGTCTCCAGTTTCTTCATCTCATCTCTCTCCTTCTGCCGAAAAATTCCCTTCCGACGGATAGGGTGTCTGAAGCGTACCGCTGCTTGTCTCGGCAGCCAAGCACCTCGTTTTCGGATCGACTCACAAGTCAGCGGATCAATCACCCAAAAAAAGAAAATAAAAAAAGTCTTCTAAGAAGAAGACTTTTCCATATCCATGGTCACGCTTCTTCTTATCTGCCGAATTGAATACTCAATTCGCTGGATTTAGCACCTGGCCGATTTCCGGCTGGTTGCTGAAGCTTCACAGGGCCAGTTCCCTCCGCTTCTCTTGATAAGAATAGGACGTATATTCAATTTTGTTAATTTATAAAAAAATGTAACGCATTCCGGCCGTTTTTGCAAGTCATTTTTTTTGACATTGGCAATGTTCGGCAAATTGATGAAAAATTCGAGCCCTTCATTAACATCTTTTCGCCCAAATATGTTACAATAACAGGTGAACTTACCGTTTTCATGGAGGATGGTCATGGCAATCGCAGCAGGAATAATGCGTGATTATGCGCTTTACAGCGGAGAACTTCAAGAGAAAATCGAACTACTTGTTTATTTGCCAAGCAATTTTTCTCCGCTTCACAAATATTCTTTACTAATCGCTCAAGACGGCAAAGATTATTTTATGTATGGAAAAGTGAAACGCGTCATCGAAACGCTCATGGAGGAAGGAACGATCGACCGGACGATCGTCGTCGGCATCCCATATCGGAATGTGAACGACCGCTACGAGAAATATCACCCAGCGGGGCAAAAACACGAAGCGTACATTCGTTTTTTAGCTCATGAACTCGTTCCGTTTTTGGACCATGAGCTACCGACCTATCAAATGGGCAAAGGCCGGGCGCTGATCGGCGATTCGCTCGGTGGAACGATCTCGTTGCTAGCTGGATTGTTGTATCCGCATACATTTGGAAACATCGCCATGCAGTCCCCTTATATCGATGACTCAGTGCTGGCGCGTATCCGCGCGTTCCGTGATCCGTCACTTCTTTCGATTTACCATTCCGTCGGCACGGAAGAAACAGCCGTGAAAACAACGGACGGCCATGTGCGCGACTTTATTACACCAAATCGGGTGGCGCGAGACTTGTTTATGGAAAAACAATTCGCCTATACGTACCATGAGTTTGCCGGCGGTCATGCGTGGACGTATTGGCAGCCTGACTTACCGAGAGCTGTATCCGCTATTTTGTCGCTGTAAACACATAGAAAAACAACCATCTAAGGAGGGAAATCGGGATGAAGTACGGCATTGTATTATTTCCATCAAAATGCATTCAAGATTTTGCCAACTCTTACCGAAAACGGTATGACAGCCATTACGCTCTTATTCCGCCGCACATCACGTTAAAATATCCGTTTGAAGCGAATGAGGGGCAATTGAAAGAGATGACGAAAGAATTGCACCGTATCGCAGCGGAAACTCCTCCAATCCCCATCAAAGTGACAAAATTCAGCTCGTTTTACCCGACGAGCAACATCATTTATTTGAAAGTGGAGCCAAACGACGTGCTTAAGCACCTCCATGAACAGCTGCACAGCGGCCTGTTCGCCGGCAAGCCAGAATTTGCATTCGTGCCGCACATTACGATCGGCCGTGATTTACCGGGGGCAGAATACGCCGATGTCTACAGCCAAGTGAAGCTGCAACACGTACATTTTGAAGAGACGATCGACCGCTTCCATCTCCTTTACCAGCTCGAAAACGGATCGTGGACCGTGTATGACACATTTGTCGTTGGAGGAAAGGAAACGGTATAATGAACATCGCCATTGGAACAACAAAAGATCGCTCCTTGTACGAGGACGCTTTGCACGTCCGCCGGCTCGTATTTATCGAGGAACAAGACGTGCCGGAAGAGGACGAAATCGATGCGTTCGAGCAAGAATCGTCCCATCTTGTTTTATATGATGGCGAAAAACCGGTCGCGGCCGGCCGACTGCGCTTCATCGACGAAGGGGTTGGCAAAATTGAGCGCATTTGCGTTTTGCCGTCCTACCGCGGCCGCGGCGTTGGACAAATGGTGATGGCGGCCATTGAACAGCTCGCGAAAACAAAAGGGGCGAAAAAAGTGAAGCTGAACGCCCAAACTCACGCCGAACCGTTTTACAAAAAACTCGGCTATGAGGTGATATCCGACGTGTTTATGGACGCCGGCATTCCGCACGTCACAATGGTGAAATCGCTTGAATAATAAGGGAGCTTGCATCTGCACAGCTCCCTTTTGCTTATTTTTTATTGTTCAGCATATTGGCGATCGTATTAAAGTCAATTTGTTTGCCGCTATGGACGATCGTTTTGACGATTTGGTCTTCAAGTTCTTTCGGCACTCTCCGATTGGCGATTTGAGCGACCCGCTTCACTACTTGGCGCACTGTTTTTTCATCGCTGAAATTGGCGTTTTGCAGCGAGTTGGCAAGCTCAAAAATATCTTTCATATTCACGCCTGTTTTCTTTTCAATGTTTTTAAAAAATTGCTGATCCATCTTCCCGCCTCCTTCTCCCTGTATATCGTATGATGCCTCTACAAGAAGGTGCATCAAATGAGGAAAGAAAAATACGAGCCGCTCCGCAGCACCGAAACGACCCGTATCGGATTCGTTTTTTCCATTAGCCGACAAATGCAGCGCCGACAATGATCAACAAGATGAACAAGACGACAATCAACACAAAGCCACCGCCATAGCCATAGCCGCCATAGCCGTAGCCACCATAACCGTAGCCTCCATAGCCGCAGAAGCCCATCCTCGTGCACCTCCTTCTTCGTTTACTGTATTGTATTCATCGGCTCGAGGTAGCGTATGGGCGCACGCGCCATTTTGTCATCCAAATAAGCGGAACAGCATAGCAAACTCCTTTTCCTTTTTCGCAAACCATTGTTCAATGTAATTTAGGTTGCCTTGTACGCTTTGTAAAAACCCATTGTTTAGTTTTTCGATTTCTTGCAGCTGTTTATTGAAATCGTTCCCCCACTGTTCAAACAGACGGATGAATTGTTCGTGTCCTTCTTTCCTTGATGCCACCCATGCTTCCAGCGCCTTTTCCAGCTCTTTGCTCACACCTTTCCCCCCTTTCTTTCTGTTGTATGCAAGACGGGGGGCCGAATGTGAAGGCGTTCCTGTTCTTTTTTACCGCACCATATGGTAAAGTAAAGGATGACAACATGAAATGGAGGGAACACGCATGAAAGCCATTGAAACGAACGATCAGTTCACAGCGGCTATTTCTGGCAGCAAACCAGCTGTCATCAAATTTTACACCACTTGGTGCCCTGATTGTGTACGCTTGAACATGTTCATCGATGACATCATTCGTGATTACGATCAATATGATTGGTTTGAGATTAACCGCGACCAATTCCCGGAGCTTGGCGAGAAATATCAAGTGCTCGGCATCCCGAGCTTGCTTGTGTTCCAAAACGGGGAAAAAATCGCCCATCTGCATAGCGCCAACGCGAAAACCCCCGAAGAGGTGCGCGCCTTTTTGCAATCATTGCCCGCTTGATCGCCCTTTCCTGCAGCATGAAAAACAAGGCGCTGCAACCATTTTCAGGCCATTGTTTTGGCGTATACGCAGCAATGAGAAAGGTGTCCCGTACATTTGGGACACCTTTCTCGATCACAAAACACTTAATATTCGATCTCTTCGTAATCTTTCGGTTGGTGGGTCAGCCTGCCACCATCGAACATAAATTGAATCGAAATTTCTTCGTCGGTCGTTCGCGCTCGTTCAGGGCGGCCATCTGCTTTAAGCTGAATTTGAATTTCCTCATCCGTTGTTTTTGTCCGTTTATTCTCCATGATCTGATCCTCCTCAATATTAATTTCGCAACAGTGGCTCGACTTTTTGGATGAGCTCCGTCATTTTCACCGCATTTGTTTCGTACAGCGCTTTTGCCTCTTTCGAATCGGTTTGCAACGCATATAACTCAAAATCAGCTTGTACTTTTTTCATTGCAGCCAACAACAACTTTTTCTCCTGCGGTTCGGCCACTTGGATTTTGTCATCGTACAAATCAATCGTTAACTGTCCATATGAATCGACTTGGGCGAGGAAGACATTTTCGACTGCTACTCCCTGCTTATCAAGTTGCTCCTTCAGCCAACCGCGGCCAAGTCCCAACGTAGAGAGTGGCTCGTCCAAAATCACTCCATCCATAATGACGGTTTGTGGCTCTTTTTCCTGCGGCGGGTTCGGAAATACATCACCAACCGTAAGCGGCTGCTTTTCCCGCTTCAACAAGACGTTCAAATCACCGTTCGGCTCCAGTATTGCAAACTCAACATCGGCGACACGGAACACATCTTTTTTACGCAACTGCTCAAGCAACTCGTCAGCTGTGTATTTCTCCCGCTTTAAGTTTTCCTCTAAAATTTTGCCGTTTTTGATCAAAACCGTCGAGTTGCCCTCGACAAAATCGCGGAACTTTTTGTTGCGCAACGAAATGCGGGCGGCCAACACCGGAATGAGCGACCAAATTAAAATACTTGTAATTCCTTCCTGAAGAGAAATTCCCAAATCGACAGACATTGTTCCGGCAATATCCCCGACGGTAATGCCGACAATATATTCGAAAAATGACAGCTTTGCCAACGGCTTTTTGCCAAGAATGCGAGTAATGATAAACAGTCCGATCAAAATACAAAAGGAACGAATGGCGACTTCTAACCATACAGGCATGGATCATGCTCCTTACTTTCCATGATATTGCGGCTCCTCGAACTCAAGTCGGCTGATCCGTTTTTTCAGCTCGGCGATGATCTCCTCGGTGGTGAGCATCGCCTCATGAAACGTGCGTTGCGCTGTTTCATCCTGCGATGTGAGCGCCAATTGCTGCAGTCCGGCATGAATGCCTTTTAAGCTCGCTAACGTTTGTTTCACTTGCGAAGCAACCGTCATGAACGCTCCTCCTATCCTTTCGGGCGGAACAAAAGCGCCCCGATAAATCCGAAGACGATGGCGGCAGAGATGCCGGCACTTGTCACTTCAAACATGCCAGTCAACACGCCAACAATTCCATGCTTTTCTGCTTCTTGCATCGCCCCGTGGACGAGCGAGTTTCCAAAGCTCGTGATCGGAATCGTTGCCCCGGCACCGGCGAAATCGATAAGCGGTTCGTACAAACCAAGTCCGTCTAAAATCGCCCCGGTGACAACAAGAATCGTTAATGTATGAGCGGGGGTTAATTTAAAAACATCCATCAAAATTTGGCCAATAACGCAAATCAACCCACCGACGACAAACGCCCAAAAAAACATGGTCAACACGCTACGCCTCACCTCCATACTCAATCGCTACCGCATGGGCGATGCAAGGAATCGTTTCATTTTGTTGGAACGACAATGGCGACAATAACGCCCCTGTCGCTACAGCTAAAATGCGCTTCAGCTCGCCGCGTCGCATCCGCTTGAGCAAGTGGCCGTAAATGACGACAGCGGAACAAGCTGCCCCACTTGCCCCGGACAGCACCGGCTGCCCGTCGCGGTAAATGAGCAGCCCACAATCTTGATAGCGTTCCTCATCGATATCGATGCCGTGCTGACGCAGCAAATCAAGGGAAACTTGACGCCCAATTCTCCCTAAGTCGCCAGTGACAATCAAGTCATAGTGGGATGCGTCAATTTGCATATCGCGCAAATGTGCCTCAATCGTATCGACCGCTGCTGGTGCCATCGCACCGCCCATATTAAACGGATCCGTCATTCCCATATCGACGACACGGCCGATCGTCGCCGCCGTTACACGCGGTCCATCCCCTTTTGGACTGACGATGGCCACCCCCGCGCCAGTGACAGTCCACTGCGCCGTCGGTGGTTTTTGTCCGCCGTATTCCGTCGGATAGCGGAACTGTTTTTCGACGGCGGTGTTGTGGCTTGATGCCCCGGTCAATATATAATCTGCCCCACCATAATTTGTAATAAAAGCGCTGAGCGCCAGCCCTTCCATTGACGTGGAACAAGCGCCGAAAACGCCGAGATATGGTGCACCGAGCGTCCGAGCGGCAAAACTTGTCGGCGTCATTTGGTTAATTAAGTCGCCAGCGATGAGAAATTGCACCTTTTCCTTCTCCAAACCGGCTTTTTCCATCGCTTGAAATGCCGCTTCCTCGAACAAGACGCGGTGCGCTTTTTCATACGAGTCCTCGCCAAGCCATAAATCTTCATGAAGAAAGTCGAAATCGTCAGCGAGACGGCCGTTTGCTTCAAACGGTCCACCAACTGCAGCAGTCGCAACAATGACTGGCTTGTTCGCAAATACCCATGTGCGATGCCCTTTCAGCATTACAATCCCCCCCATTGTATGGCAATCGTTTTGATGAGGGCGATGACAAACGCGGCAAACGTGCCGAACAAAATGACCGAACCGGCGAGTTTGAACATGTTAGAACCGACGCCGAGCACAAATCCTTCTGTTCGATGTTCAATCGCCGCGGAAATAACGGCGTTGCCAAACCCCGTTACGGGCACAGCACTCCCCGCTCCCGCGAATTGAGCGATCCGGTCATAAACGCCAAGCCCGGTTAAAATCATTGACAAAAAAACCATTGTCGCTACGGTCGGGTTCCCTGCCGTCTGCTCAGTGAAGTCAAAGAAATACATATAAAAATAAGAGATCGCCTGTCCGATCGTACAAATAATCCCGCCAACGAGAAAAGCACGGGCACAGTTGCGGACGATCGGGCGCTTTGTTTCCCGTTCCTTTTCAAATAAGTGATACTCTTGTTGAACTGGAGTTAAGTTTTTCCTCTTTTCATTCGCCATAATGACACCTCTTATGTCTGCTCTTTGCTCAGCTTTTCAATGCGTCCGATTTCCCGGTTGACCTCTCGATGATCCAAGCTCTTGTTACTCATCTTTGTTTTTAATTGCTGCGTTTTCCAAAAGATTTTCAAATCACTCGAGGAAATCACCTTGTAACCAGGAAACATATCGCGCAATCGACCTTCAACGTCTTTTTCAATCTTCTTTCGGTTCCATCGCTGCATATGGGGAATTTGGTATGCGACAAGCAGCCGGTCTCCGCTGTTGACCACCACGACATCCCGGATATCCTCACGTCTACGTAAATAGTCGGCGGCCCGCTCGGCCGGCCCTTGGTCAAGCTTAGTTCCTTTTGCTGTCCCGGATGTTTGAGCCCGCATCAAATTCGTCCCTTGCAACGATTGTTTTTGTTCTGTTTCCTCTTTCGCACAGCCGCTGGCTACCATGAGAGCGGCCATCACGACCAACCACCATTGTTTCATCGCCATCAATCCATTCTTTTTATGTATTTCCGTCAATTTGGGGAAAGGTTGGCGTACTGCCAACCTTTCCGCCCGAACCACAACATCTGCCCCGACAAAAAGTTACTGCTGTTTATATTGTGGCTCTTCGTTTTGAATTTCTTGCACGCGCGTGTTAACTAAATCGATGACCGCTTGCGTTTGCTGAGCAGCTTGCTGGTAAAGCTGTTTTGCATTTTGGTTTTCCGTTTGCAACGCGAACGTCTCGAAGCTCGCTTGGGCGGCTTTTAATCCAGCTAATGTTTGTTTTACTTGTGTAGCAACCGTCATGATTTATGTCCTCCTCACCATGTATAGAAGTTGGGGTTGACAATGTTTATAGTGGCTTTTCGGTGTCAAATTATAATTGTAATTTGCTGTAAAACATTCCGCCTCACGTTCCACCTTTTCGGACACAAAAAGGGCGCCGTTGACTGCAGGCGCCCCCTACCGTTTATGACTTTTTGTCGATTTTGTCAGAATAGCCGCGGCCGAGCGATGGATTGTTTAAAATGCCGGCCATCACTAAAATGCTTAACAGTGCTTGATACAGCTGCTCATATTTACCAAGGTCGATATCAATGCCAAACGTCTCAAGCATCAGCACAGCAAACGACCCGATCGCAATCCAAAGACCGTAATTTTTAAAACGCTCCACCGTTCATATCCCCCATTTATCTCATCACTAAATCCATGAGAACGGTCTCCGTTCCCCTTCGTCCCGACCATGTTTCTCTTCATCGCGCCCTTTTTCATCCCGCACATCTTCGATGGCTTCGATTTCATCATCAACACGATGCGGGAACAACCATGGATCACGAATGCGTCGACGTGGCACAATCACCACATCATCGGCGTGAATGATCAACTTATCAACCTGGATGACTTTTGCTTTTTTTCGATCCGACATGCCCATCCCCCCTTCCTTTCGCCTAGTTGCACTGTTAGACTATGCAATGAAGGGAAGCAGGGTATAGGCGTCTCTCACGGCCGTTTGCTATTTCTTTGCGATCGGCCGGCCGCAGCCGCAGCCCCGTGGACGACGCACAGGCTGGGTTGCCGAGGAAAGTACCACTGCCTTCCGTTTCGGAGAAGTTGGTTTCCTCATGGCTTCATCCCCCCGTATAGAAAAAAATGTATAACTACTGTTATTGTATGGCCCTATAAGTCAAGGGTGCTTCTCATTTTTCATTTTTCTTTGTATCGCTCTGGATGGGGACGATCGCGTTTTCGTGCCTTAGTGTATGGAAAAACCAACTGTCCGGCTGCTCTTCCTCGTAGACATCGCTCGTCTCTTCCGACTGTGGCAGTTGTTGCAGTTGACGGCGCAGCTCGTTGTTTTCTTTCATGAGCTGTTTGATTTGTTCGTAACGCTGCTCACTTTGGTAGGCCAATTCCCGCAAGACAATATTTTCTGCTTCCACCTCTTTCAATCGACGCTCCAGTTCGGCGATCTGTTCAACCAGCCGTTCATCCATTCCTTTTTTCTCTGTATTTATTGCCCTTTGTTTCTCTTTCATTCGTCATCTCCCCTTCATTTCGTTCTCTAGTGTGCGTCAGCAAAAAATCCGCATCTGTCCCAACACATTTACCCATATCGTTCATAGTATACAGTAGTCCCAAACCATCAGGAGTTGGGGAACAAATGAACGATAGGAGGAACGAAGAAAATGGGCCATTATCACCGTCGCGATAAAGAAAAAGTATGCATCAGAACCCGTAAAATTTACGACTGGGTGACGCGCCAAGTTGATGTACCGTTACGAAGCTTCAGCGGCGACGATTTGGAAACAATTTTTCCATCGGCCAATTGCCCTCGGCAGGGAACGATTTGCGAATTCTTGGCATCGCAATCGGCAGACCCGCAATCTTTTACGATCCGGTGCTTCTTATCCGATGCTGAAGGAAATCCGATCGACCCAACCGTTGATCACGACGCCTTGATTTGCCAGGAAATTACGCAATCAAACGGCCGGCAGCCTGTAAACGTCACTCTTCCTTCTGGTGAGACTGTCACGTTGCAAAAAGTCAAAGCGCTCGTCAAAGGACACGTCGTCGTGCAAATCGTCAGCCCGACCGGCACGGTCATTTGCGAATCGGCGCCGATTCCGTTTGCGACAGCGCAAACATTCATTTTATGCGCTCCAGAAGGCACGCAACTCAACTGCCATATTTCTTTCTTCGAATGCGACACGAGCCTAGTTTGCACAGACAACTTTAACCAGCTCGACGTTTCCATCACCTTGTGCCTCGAAGTCCAAATGGAAGCTGATGTCAAAATCGAAGTCGAAGCCCGTTTCTGCCAGCCGCGGGAAGAACTTGCTGAAGGCGTCACGCTTTGCCCGACGAAGAAATTCCCGCCGCAATGCCCAGACGTATTCCCGGCAATGTAACGTCCTGCACCGTTCAGGCTGTTGTTCCCAACAACAGCCTTTTTTATATGGCATTTGCCGGCCGTGCGTACATAAGATAAAAATGGAAGGGGTGGAAAGCAAGTGAAAAACACGAACGATGACCAACACCTCCGTCTGCAGCAGCAAATCATCCACTACCGCTCGGAAGCCGCCTCATGCAAGGAACAGTTGCAGCAACTTGAAGCCGAGCTGGCCAAGGAAAAAATGCGTAGCGCCTACTGGAAAGAAAAGTTCCGTGAAGCAGAAACGACCAATGTTGAAACGTATAAGAAGAAAATCGCCGCCTTGGAACGCCAGCTGTTGATGTACGAAATCGCTTTGGAAGAGACAGAACATCAGCGCTCTGAATGGCAACAAACAATGGCTGAACCGGTTGCCTCGGTCTCGGCGCTGTTTCACTATTCTATTGTCATTCCGCCACATCTTGACGAAGAAGAAATGACCGTGATCGGTGATTTCATCATTCGCAACAGCGGGACAACACCACTTCACCATCTCATTGTTTGCCTCCGTCTCTCGCCGCCGAAAATAGCAGTACTGAGCGGAAAAATTGTGCTGCCCCAAAGCTCCCGTGCGGAACAGGAACTGCTTGCCGGAAACAGCGGGGAAAGCTGGACGTTCATCCAAGAAAACTGGCGAGAGAAAGTGCGGCAAAACGGCGAATATTGGATCGCCCCGCTCCATGGTTCTCCGCTCGAACCCGGAGAAGAACGGCGTTTTTCCCAATTTGAGATCGCCGTCCGCCCGTCCGGCAGCGCTCGATCGCTGACAGTCGATGGTTTTGTGTATTGCTCTGAATTGCCAAAAGGCGTACCCGCAGCCAACCATATCGCCATCCAATGGTAAACGGTTCTTTCCTTCGCTTCACATCGCTCGGCGGCGCGTCTTCTTTTCTTAGCCGGCCTGCTCTTAGGCCGGTTTTCTCATTCCTGAGGTGAACGGTGTCCCCTTCTCGTCAAACAGCTATTGACAATCGGTCGCATCAATGGTCAATCCTCATTGGCCGATCGCGGCCTAAGTCGGCAATGTCTCTCTATGAGAGCCATTTGCCGACAACCGTCTCAATGATCGCTGCCCCGCCGGCAATGGCAAGCAACACGATGAGCGGTTGAAAAACGCCCGGCCACAGCGTAATACCAGCGTAACAAAACGCTGCACACCATATCCCAGTGCACCAGTAGCAGCTCAACAATTCGCCGAACCAGCGGCGCACCCCGTTTCCCTTCAAAACGAGAAATACTTCCTTTCTTCCATCCGGAAGCTCCTCTTCCACCCATTCATGGAAAGGCTGACGCAGCCAGTTGGTGATCGTATCATACACGATGAGCCTCGTCAGGCGGAAGCTAGCCAAACAAAGAAGAACAAACGAAAACGGACTATCCACATTCCTCCCCCTCTCCACTCCCCATGACCGCAAAAGGAAGTCTCTTTTCCCCTTCTCTTTCATGTAGCGGCGGGCGAATTCGTCTTCGTACGGACGTTTACCCAAACGCTCTCCTACGCCAATCATATGATGAAGTATAGGTTTTTAACACAAGAAAGGAGGCGACACAATGTATCATGTATTTTTCGAGCGGCGACCGACCCGACGACCAACCCAGCAGCCGGTTCGCCCCCAACTGCCCCAACTGCCTGGCGCTCTTTACGAACAGTTAACTGCGCTCCTGCCCGACACTGAAGTGAACGTGCACACTGCGAATGAGACGTATTACAATGCGCTTTTTCTCGGTTTCGAGCCGCAGACAAACACCGTTTCGCTGTTGGTTGACCGTTTTTACGAAGATGGAGGGCACACGCTTACCCTCGATGCAACCACGATCACTGCAATCGATCTCCCTGCTTCCATGCAGTCATCCTCATCAACGAATTTGGATGACGAGGTGGAATAACGAGAGAAAACAACATCGCCGGCTGGCGTCCAAACAGCGCAGCCGGCGCTTCATTTTAGGCAGTGCCGTCTTCTCGCTGACTAGTGCGCTTGTCTACACCATTTCTTTTTCTCTTACATAAACTGTTACTAATCGACCATTGCGCTAAGAGGAACTGACGATCTCGCCTGTTATTTGATGTTTTCAACAATTACAGCCTGTTGGAAATCGAAACTGACGTCATCGGCGAACGGAAGAACGAAAAGATATGGCTTATACAAAAAAGAAAAACAGGCCAGCGGTACGTGCTCAAGCAGCTAAATGAGGCGCAAACCGATTTTCCCCTCTTGCTTCATTCCAAACGATACGAGACAGGATTTCATGCCCCTAAATTTTCTAAACTAAAACAAAGCAATATTATGTTCATCGAAAAAACCGCTATTACTATTGGATGGACTTATGGCTCCGGCAAGCCTCTTGTCCCATAACCGACCGCGGGGATGATCACCTTTTTGACCACCACTCCCCCTCCTTGTCCTCTATATCCTTGTCGTATTCGTTTCCGAATGACATGGGAGATTGTCTTCCCAAAATAGGCTGCTTTATTTCCGGCGTTTTAGGCGCTTGCCATAGCAAACAAAACTTGTCCGTTAATACGCTATAAAAGAAGATTTCGTGAAGGAGGCCTATTAGCATGAATATCTGCATCATCGGCGCTGGCTACGTCGGACTGACCACTGCAGCCGTCCTCGCTGAACTTGGGCATGAGGTGCATTGCATCGACCATGATGAACGGAAAATTCACCTGCTCAACAACGGAGAAGTTCCGTTTTATGAGCCGGGATTAGAAGAGTTAATCACTAAAAATTGTAACTATTTAACATTTAGCGGCCGCTGGGATTATATTAAACGGGCGGCCGTCATTGTCATTTGCGTCGGCACTCCGCCGCGGCCGGACGGCAGCGCCGACTTACGCTATATCGAAGCGGTGCTCGACCGTTTAGCCGCCACGATCGAATCGTACAAAACGATCGTCACAAAAAGCACTGTCCCTCCGGGGACGAATGAATGGATGCGCGCTGAACTCATCCGAAAAGGAGTAGCCCCACATTTATTCCGCATCGTATCCAATCCGGAGTTTTTGCGCGAAGGGTCGGCTGTTTACGATATGTTTCATCCGGACAAAATCGTTGTCGGCCTCGAGCCGGATGACGATCGGTCGCTTGCTGTCGTGCAGACCATGTATGCCGGCATCAACGCTCCTTACGTCACGACAAGCCTCACCGGGGCGGAACTGATCAAATATGCCGCCAACGCCTTTTTAGCAACCAAAATATCCTTTATCAACGAAATGGCGCGCATTTGCGACGCATTTGCCGTCGATATCAACGACGTCGCCCGCGGGATTGGCTTCGACCCGCGCATAGGACCGCATTTTTTGCAAGCTGGTCTCGGCTATGGAGGCTCCTGCTTCCCCAAGGATGTGAAAGCACTCGAACATGCAGCGCGCTCGCGTGATGTCGAGCCCCGCTTGCTACAGGCAGTCCAATCTGTCAACGCCACTCAAATTGACGTTTGTCTCAACAAACTGAATAAAGAGCTTGCTCCGTTGAACGGTAAAAAAATAGCCGTGCTTGGCATCGCCTTTAAGCCGAATACAGACGATACTCGCTTTTCCCCCGCCGAAGCGCTCATCCGTCAGTTAAGTGGATCGGGCTGCACGGTCGCTGCCTACGATCCGAAGGCGACGCTAACGGCGCCGCTTGCCAATGTCATACAAGTACAATCGGTGCACGAAGCGATCCAAGACGCAGATGCCCTGATCATCGCCACCGACTGGGACGAATTTCGCACACTTGACTGGTCAGAAGTGAAAGCGGCAATGAACGGGACACTCGTCTTTGACGGGCGAAATTGCTTAGATCGCCGCGCTGTCGAACAAAGCGGCTTGCGCTACGTGGGGGTGGGACGTCCATGAACATTCTCGTCACTGGAGCGGCCGGATTTATCGGCTCTCATTTATGTGAAAAACTGCTCGAAAACGATCAACACCAAGTCATCGGCGTCGACGGCTTTATCGGGCCAACACCGGCGCCGCTGAAGATGAAAAACATCGCCCATTTGCAATCCCATCCGCGGTTTACGTTGGTTGAGACGGATTTGCTGACAGCCGACTTGCCAGCATTGTTAAAAGATGTGGAAGCCGTATACCATTTAGCCGGTATGCCCGGCGTGCGAACAAGCTGGGGAACGGACTTTGCCGACTATGCAGTGCACAACATTTCCGTTACACAACGGCTGTTGGAAGCGTGCAAAGACTTGCCCCTCAAACGGTTCATCTATGCTTCAACCTCGTCCGTTTACGGTGAACGGAGTGGTCCGCTGTCGGAAACACTCGAACCAGTTCCGCTCTCTCCATACGGCATTACAAAGCTCACAGGCGAGCATTTATGCCGCGTCTATTTCCGCGAGTTTGCCGTACCAGTTGTCATTTTGCGCTATTTTACCGTTTACGGGCCACGCCAACGCCCCGATATGTCGTTCCACCGCTTTATTCGCCAACTGCTCGCTGGTCAGCCGCTCACCGTATTCGGCGACGGAACGCAATCGCGCGATTTCACCTATATTTCCGATTGCATCGACGGGACGGCAGCCGCGCTCGAACGAGATCATGTAATCGGGGAAACGATCAACATCGGCGGGAAAGAACGTGCATCCGTGAATGATGTGATTCACTTGCTTGAAGTGTTGACCGGAAGAAAGGCGACGATCCACTATACGTCCGCCGCCCGCGGGGAGCCGAAACAGACATGGGCCGACTTGACAAAAGCAGAACAGCTGCTCGCATACGAACCGACTATCACGCTCATAGATGGATTGCAAAAAGAAATCGAATACATCCGTTCGTTATACAAGGGTGAGCAGCCATGAACATCGCCTACGTTTGCACGGAAAAACTGCCTTCACCAGCAATAAAGGGCGGTGCGATTCAAGTCATGATTGACGGAATCGCACCGTTCATTGCCCGCTCCCACAAACTAACCATTTTTTCTGTAGCCGATCCGCTCTTGCCATCTGAAGAGACGGTCGAAAACATCCACTATATCCGTTTTCCGAAGATGACATACGAAGCCGATGTAGCGCGCGCGCTAGCTGCAAACCGTTTCGACGTCGTCCACGTGTTCAATCGCCCTGCGCCTCTCGCTAGTTACCAAACCGCAGCACCGCACAGCGCCTTTGTGCTGAGTCTCCATAACGACATGTTTTCGCCGCTGAAAATCACGCCGACGGAAGCTGAACGGGCACTGATGGCTTGTACGCGGCTTACCGCCGTTAGCGAATATATTAAACGGACAGTGACAGGCCGCTATCCGGTTGATCCTCAAAAAATTAACGTGATTTATTCCGGAGTGGACTTAGATCAATACGTTCCGGTTTGGACGGAAGAAGGGGCGCGCATCCGCCAATCTTTGCGTGAGGAACATGGACTCGTCGACAAAAAAGTCATTTTATTTATCGGTCGTCTTAGCAAAACAAAAGGCCCACATGTCCTGATTCACTCCTTGCCGTCCCTGCTGACACGCCATCCCGAGGCAGTGCTTGTCATCACTGGTGGGAAGTGGTTTAGCGACAACAGCCGAAACGAATATATTGATTGGTTGCATCAACTCGCTGCGCCGTTAGGTGACCACGTCATCTTCACGAATTACATTCCGCACTTTCATATTCCAAAACTGCTGTTAATGGCCGATGTATTTGTATGCAGCTCCCAATGGCACGAGCCGCTCGCCCGCGTCCATTACGAAGCGATGGCCGCTGGCATTCCAGTCGTGACGACCAACCGCGGTGGCAACGCCGAAATCGTCCGACACGGACAAACGGGCATCGTCATTGATGATTACACGAACAAGCAAGCCTTTGCCGAGGCCATCAGCTACATGCTTGAACAAAAAGAACATGCCGAACGCATGGCCAAAACAGCACGAAAACTTGTGGAAACACATTTTCAGTTCAAACATGTCGCCAGCCGTCTTGAGGCTGTTTATGCGGAAGCGCTCGCCAGCCATAAGAGCCAAACTTCTTCCCTCTAGCAGCAATGCCTTCTGGGTATACAGAACAGACAAAAACAAAGGATGCCCGCCCTATGAGGCAGCATCCTTTTGTCTTATCCAATCGCAAACATATTGCTTCTTTTGTTTGTCCCGGCTGCTTTTGGACGGTTGGCATAGGTGGAAGAAAGAACAAATGGAACGGCCACCTGCCGCTGAACTGCCTGTTGCAAAGCCTTTTTGCTCTCTTGCTCTGCTAGCTGACGCTGTTTTTGTCCACTGTCTGCTACCGATTGCTTCACTAGCTCCAGTATTTCGCTTTGAACCTCGTTCGTCTTCCATTTCTCCTGCTGGCTCTGTTTTTGAAGGGTATCGTCTGCTGCTTGTTTCACTGACACTAGCTCTTCGTTTTGAACCGTCTTTTTCAGCCGTGTTTCCCGACGGCTTTCTTTTTTCCGCTTAACGGTTCGCTTTTCTTTTTTGCTCTTCTCCAGTTGCCTTAGTGGCAGCGGGATAACAGCTTCTTGTCCTTCCCCTTCCGTGCCCAACTCAACAAGGACAGGCGGCAAGTCAACGTCTGTTTCCTCTTCTTCCTCGTCTTCCCCTTCTTCCTCTAATCCAAGCAATAGCTGATCGAAAAACTCATCATCTTCTATCCATCCCCATCCCATCGGCCCAGGCGGGGAAAAACGAAACGGCTGCAAATCGAGTTTCGGAATGTGGTCCAACCTCATGCACCTCCTTTACAAAAGCGATGGCAGCGGCGTGCGGCGGAGCGCGTCTTGTTTTGACCGCTCAACCGTAATAGCCGTCTGTATCTCCCACATATATTTTTCATCTGACCAATTGTCTTTCGCCTTTAAATAATACTTGCGGGCGACAGAAGCAAACAAGTGTGGAAACAACAGCTCCGCTTCGAGCAGCCTGTATTGATCGTCGGTAAGCGGATGGACGCGATGGTACGCTTGCAGAAGCCGTGCAGCCAGTTCTTCATCCCACACCGCCATCTTTTTCATGATTTTATGGAGCAGCACTTGAATGTCGCGCACCGGCAAGTCGATGACGACTGCGGGAAGATAACTCATCATCATCGTCTCCTCCGTTTCGATAAGGTGTGACAAGGAAATATCTTTATGGATAAATCCTGTCCACCGGTTCGGTCCGGCTGTCCATTCAGCGTAGGCGTCGCTCTCTAGTTGCTTGGTCGCCTCTTCAGCTGCGGCGATCATTGCGTCAGCGGCTTCAAAAAACAGGACAGAAAACGGATCATCGGCAAATGCGGCTGCCATTTTCTTGTAGCCAGACAGCTCTTGCAATTTCCAAGTATACGCCTTTGGCCACTTTCCAAGCCGGTTTCGTTTTTTCGCCTTCGAGCTTGGAGAAAACTGTTGCGAGGCGGCGTGGAACAAACCAAGAAATTCGAACGCATTTTCAAGCTGTTCGACATTGTAATAGCCCACTTCCTTGCCACTGACGGCATCGTATAGCGCGTATGCCTGCTCCCCTCCTGCGACGCATAGACCGCCGTTTTTCGTCCGGCATAACGGGGCAATCGGAAACTGCCGCTGCTGCAAATGCCAATGCGCCTCGGCATAAAACAGCATCCGCTCCGGCAGCGTCGCCCGTTGCCGCAACACTTTCTCTCCCTCATCTGTAGCAACCGTCCAGACCGTTTCCTTCGGCCGCATCACCTGAAGCTCAATCTGCTCAACTTCGTACGGATACAGTTCGAGTACTTTGTCAGCAATCCATTGTGACTGCAACCGCTTTACCCCCTTTCTTCCCCGTAAGCGCGCAACAACTTCGCGGCTACCACTTCCCAGTTGAATTCCCGTTCGACCTTCTGCCGCCCGTATTTGCCCATTTGGATGGAAGATGATGGTTCGTCAAACAGCTTATTAATGAGTGCTGCGTACGCTTCAGGGTTGCTGAAATCTTTGACGATATAACCATTTTTGCCGTTCTCAATCACCTCGGGGTTTCCCCCGCGATTGCTCGTAATGATCGGCAGCCCGGCCGCCATCGCCTCATAATGAACGCGTGCCAATGGCTCTTGCCACTGGGACGGGCAAACGAACAAATCAGCCATCGTGTACAGCTGTGGAATTTGCTCCGGCTTGACAAATTGAATGAACATCGCATTGTTTTCGTACATCGCCCCAAGGGTATACAAGTAACGGACGTAGCTGTTCACCTCGTTGTCGCCAAACCATTTCGAGCCGACAAACACGATCACCGCTTCTGGGTGCTTTTTGATGATTGACGGCAACGCCTCAAGAAGCAAATGGGCGCCTTTCACTTTGCTTAATCGCCCGACAAACAGCACAACTTTTCTTCCCTCGAGCCCGAGCTCACGGCGGATAGCCGCATAGATTTTCTCCCCTTGCGCTGTCCATTTCGGTTGGAACGTCTCGACATCGACCCCTGAATAAACGGTCGCTACTTTTCCAATCGCCTGTGGAAAGCGATCGCAAATGGTCATCTTGATATAGTCACTCACAGTTACAATTTGTTTGACTGCGTTGATACAATCGACTCCTTCGGCATAGGAAATTTTATCGTCGCGGAACATTTCATTATGGATGCTTAACACAAGAGCACTGTCTGGTGAAGCTTCACGGATGTGGCGAATCCAGCGCGGCCGATTGCATACGTGAATGACGTCATACGTTTCCGTGCGCAAATGGTTGGCCACTTCTTGTATATATGTTTCTTGGGAGAAACGTCGATAGGATACCCCATTTTTGTTTTTCTCCACGTCCGGCAGATCACGGTCGCGAATCGACAACACAGTGACGTCGTGTTTTCGCGCCATGATCGCCGCTGTCGCATCGAGATAAATTTGTGTCGCCCCTCCCCGGATGGGCGGCACTGGCAGTTTTTCCGTCGCAATCATGGCGATTTTCATGAAATTTCCCCCGTCTTCTAAAAAAGTTCAGGCAAAAGTTTGTTTTTATATCATACGTGTGCTCCTTTCCCACTGTGCATGCCTATGCAGCAAACGGGCATCCGTCAAACGCCCTTCTAGGTGATGAACCGGCTGGACGTTCACCCATTTTTTTTAACTCGGGATAAATGGCTATAGACAGCAGCCGTCATCGACCATACAGTAGAAAAAAAAGGAAAGCAGGGACTGATGATGGCTGATCAAACCGTTTATTCAACCACGTCGCCAGTCACCAACGAACGGCTCGTCCACATGGCGCGGTTACTGTTAAAGCAGTGGGACGTCGAAGCCAAAGCGATTGAAGTCATACAAAGCGGGCAAATGGCACTCGTCTGGAAAGTGTATACCGATGACGGGCCGAAATGCCTAAAACGCATTCACCGTCCGAAAAAAAAGGCCCTCTTCTCGATTTACGCACAAGACACTTTGGCAAAAAAGGGGCTTTATGTTCCGCGCATCATTGAGACACGCAACCACCGCCTGTTTAAACAATACGGCCCGTTTTTATTTGTGCTGTACGACTGGATTGAAGGAACACCGTTTGATTTGAACGTCCACGACGATTTAATTGCTATGATCGAAGCCCTTGCTCATTTTCATGAGCAGTCAGTCGGCTACGAACCACCGCCCGGTGTTCCGGTATTCAGTAAACTCGGCAAATGGCCGAAGCATTATATGAAGCGATGCCGGCAACTCGAGGCATGGAAGCAGCTCGCCAAATTGGATCGCGACGATCCGTTTTCCCGCCTGTATTTGGCCGAAATCGACCGCTTTATTGAAAAAGGGGAGGAAGTGTTGCAACAACTACTAGAATCGTATTACGAGACATGGGTTGAGCAAATGAAGAAACGACCTTCACTTTGTCACCAAGACTATGGGACAGGGAACTCGCTGCGTGGAGAAGACGGAAACGTCTGGATCATCGATCTCGATACGACTGCCTTCGACTTGCCAATTCGCGATGTCCGTAAAATGATGGCACCGTTTCTTTTTGAAACAGACGAGAAAGGAAAAACAAAAGCCGATATCGTGCTTGAAGCGTATGAGGACGTGCGCCCGCTGACGAAAAAGGAAAAAAAGGTGCTGTTTATCGATCTACTGTTTCCGTATGATTTGCATGAGCTGGCGGTGGAAAAATATATCCGGAACGTGCCTATCACCGAAGCGGAACTGGCGGAAGCAATGGCTTATGAACAGGCAAAATGGGAGGAAATCGAGAGACGGCTCGATTCGTTGTAAAAAACGAGCGTTCCCAGAACGGCAGATGCCCCTAGGAACGCAGCTCACCACCGTAAGTCGGCGGACAATGCACAGCAACCAACATTTGTGCCCGCCGACTTCTTAACGTCTTAAACAACGGCATCGAGACAAAAAGATCTCCTGATTTCGAGGGGCATTGATCATCGATTATTGCACAAACCCGATCATCGTCACAGAAAGAAGCTGCGTGCGCTCGATGACCGTTTCGTCTCCTTGTTCATCGACGACCGTCAATTCGGTCGCCGTGCACCGTTTCAGCACCCCTTCATAGCTTTGCTCTTTCGTGGCAAATTCACATTTGAGCGGCGGCAAATGGGCAGGCAGATCCGTTAAAAAAGCAAGTTTCTCATCAAGCGTCATCGCTTGAAACTCCCTTTTTTTGACGAAAAACGTTCTCTGCTCCTCCCCAACCTGTTGAGCGACACCGTCCGTTTTCTTCTGGCGAGAGCGATTCGCCCATGTAAACGTTTCTTGCATATGCGCCACGGCCCGCATGTCCTTTGGCTGCACAATGTAAAGCAGCGGCTTTGTTTCTACAACTTTTTCTTTCCGCACGCCAATCCCCCTTTCACGCTTGCCTTACCTTTATATATGTATGCCTTCCATTCCGATAATTGCCCTCAGACGGACAAAAAACAGCCGCCCCACGTACTAGGGCGGCTGCCTCGTTTTTTTAGTATCCTAAAATATGGTATCCAGAGTCGACATGAATGATTTCCCCGGTGATGCCACGCGATAAATCGCTGAACAAAAACAGTGCTGCATCACCGACTTCCTCTTGCGTCGTCGTCCGACGGAGCGGTGCGCGCTCCTCGATCTCTTTTAAAATCGAGTTGAAATCGCTCACTCCTTTGGCCGACAGCGTGCGAATAGGGCCTGCGGAAATGGCGTTGACGCGGATGCCGTATTTGCCTAGATCGTTTGCCAAGTATTTGACACTCGCATCCAACGACGCTTTCGCCACTCCCATGATATTGTAGTTTTGCACAACGCGCTCACCGCCTAAGTACGTGAGAGTGACGATGCTGCCGCCTTCGGTCATGAGCTCTTTCGCCTCGCGTGCCACCGCAGTGAGGGAATAGGCGCTAATATTATGAGCAAGCAAAAAGCCGTCGCGGCTCACCTTCATGTACTCGCCGCTTAAATCATCCTTATTGGCATAGGCGATGCAGTGGGCGACACCATGAATAACGCCGACTTGTTCTTTAATTTGCGCAAAACATTGAACGATGTCCTCGTCATTTGCCACATCGCACGGCAACAGAAGCGAACGTTCATCTTCCAACGTATCGACAAGCGCCCGTACTTCCTTTTCAAACCGCTCTCCGGCGTATGTAAATACGAGTCGGGCACCGGCAGCGTGGAGCGAACGGGCGATTCCCCAGGCGATGCTCCGCTTGTTCGCCACCCCCATGACGACATATGTACGTCCTTCCAATGATAATGTCATTCGTTCATCCTCCTAATTATTATTTAATATTAGCACCAGGTGTTAATTCTATTATAGGATATGCCGCGGACAATGTAAATGAGCTGCCGCTCTTTTGCTTCCCGCTTTCTTGGCGCCGACGACGATTTTTCCCACTTTGCAAAACAAGCCGAATTCGTTAATATGGTATATGGTACATTTAAATGGAGAGGATCGTTCCATGGATCATGATCGTTTTTCCCAATCGAAGCTCGATTACCACTTGTTGTTTGTTTTATTCTTAATGGCCGTCGTCAGTGCCATCGCCATCCATAGCGCGGAGGTGCTGTTGCCAGAGAAACTGCAAAATGTCAACTTCGCCGCCAAGCAGCTGCAATGGTACGCCATTGGTGCAGTCGTCATTGCCTTGACGATGATTATCGACTATGACCGTCTGTTTCAAATCGCTTGGTATTTGTATGGATTCGGGATGCTGCTATTGCTTGGCCTTGAGCTGAACGTCCCGGGGACTGTGACGGTCAAAGGGGCAACGAGCTGGTACAGCCTGCCGGGCGGGAACTTCCAGCCGTCTGAGCTGATGAAAATCTTTATGATCATCGTTCTCAGCCGTATCATTGTCAATCATCGGGAAAAATATCCCGATCCGACGGTTGGCGATGACTTCAAATTGCTCGGCAAAATCGCCGCTACTGTTTTGCCGCCACTCTTTTTGCTTGCTAAACAGCCGGATATGGGAATGTCGATGGTGTTTGTCGCCATCACCGCCACATTGGTGCTTATTTCCGGCATCCGTTGGCGCATTATTTTCGGCATCGTCTTTTCCGGAGTGGCAGCTGTGGCGACGATAGTCTTTATTTACTTTTATTTTCCTGATTTCTTTCATCAATATATCATTAAAGAAGACTATCAGTTAAACCGATTTTACGGCTGGCTTGCCCCGTATGAGTATTCAAACGAACAAGGGTTCCAACTCGTCCGTTCGCTTATGGCCATCGGGTCAGGGGAATTGTATGGGAAAGGACTTGGCAATTTGCAAGTATACTTGCCTGAAGCACATACGGACTTTATTTTCGGCGTCATCGCCGAACAGTTCGGGTTTGTCGGCTCAAGCATCGTCGTCTCACTCTTCTTCCTGCTTGTCTATCGCCTTGTTCATACCGCGCTAGAGAGCAACGATTTGTACGGCAGCTGTTTATGCGCCGGTGTAGCGGGCATGATTACGTTTCAAGTGTTTCAAAACATCGGCATGACGATCGGACTCTTGCCAATTACGGGGCTGCCGCTGCCATTTATCAGTTACGGGGGAAGCTCGCTCGCCACTTATATGCTGGCCATTGGACTCGTCTTAAACGTCCATTCGCGGACAAGAAAATTTATGTTCGCTAGCGACGACGAATAGCCGCTTACTGCTTGCCGGTAAGCGGCTTTGCTTTTTTGCCTAACTCAAAATGTCTGTTCCTTCCGTCGGACGGGCACGCTGTTAGTAACTACACCCAACAGGAAAGGAGCACACAACATGCACATCGACATCATCGGTGACATTCATGGTTGTTATCGCGAATTTACCGCATTAACGGAAAAACTCGGTTATGTATGGGACGAAGGGATACCGATTCATCCAGACGGGCGGAAGCTCGGTTTTGTCGGTGATTTGACGGACCGCGGTCCTGAGTCGCTGAAAATGATTGACATCGTCTGCGCCCTTGTCGACCGCAAGCTTGCCCACTATGTGCCCGGCAACCATTGCAATAAATTATACCGCTTTTTTTTAGGGCGAAATGTACAAGTCACCCACGGGCTCGAGACGACGGTCGCTGAGTACCGTGCTTTGCCTCCGAGCGAACAAGAGATGATCCGCCGCAAGTTCATTCGTCTATATGAAGGAGCACCGCTCTATGCTGTTTTAGATGAGGGACGCCTCGTCATCGCCCACGCCGGCATTCGCCACGATTATATCGGCCGGATGGATAAAAAAGTGAAGACGTTTGTCCTTTACGGCGACATCACGGGCGAAACGAACCCGGACGGTACACCTGTGCGCCGCGACTGGGCAAAACGGTATCGCGGCGATGCGTGGATCGTGTACGGCCACACTCCGGTGGAAAAACCGCGCTTTGTCGGTCGAACCGTCAACATCGACACAGGCTGTGTATTTGGCGGCGCGCTGACTGCGTTGCGTTATCCGGAGATGACGACGGTCTCTGTCCCATCGTCGATGCCGCACGTACCCGAAAAGTTCCGTACATTTTCTTGACCTGACTTTCACTTGCGCGCCGCCTCAATGAGGCGTGCCATATCATCGGGAAGCGGAGCGGTAAACGTATACAGCTGTCTGGCAAACGGGTGAAAAAAAGACAGCTGTCGGCTATGCAGCGCTTGGCGGCCGATCATCTCCCGGCTTCCTCCGTACAGCTCATCGCCGGCAAGCGGATGGCCAAGATAAGCCAAATGGACGCGGATCTGATGCGTACGCCCTGTCTCAAGCCGAAGCGAAACGTATGTATAGCCAGAAAGCCGCTCAAGCACACGGAAATGGGTGATGGCCCGCTTTCCATCCTCGCGCACTTCACGGGCGATGATGCTGTCGTTTTGCCGGCTGATCGGCGCGTCAATCGTCCCCTCCTCCTCGTCGATCACGCCATGGCACACGGCCTCATACGTGCGAGTAACTTGTCCTTTTTGCTGCAATGTCGACAGCAAATGATGAACATGGCGATGCTTCGCGACGAGTACAAGCCCGGACGTGTCGCGGTCAAGCCGAGTGATGATATGGACGGTCGAATCAAGCTGCTGCTGCCGATAATGATGCAATAGGCCATTGGCAAGCGTTCCGCCTGGGTGGTGGCGCGACGGAATCGTCGCCAACCCCGCCGGTTTGTTGACAACAAGGACGTACTCGTCTTCATACACGATATCTAGCGGCATCTCTTCAGGGTCCATCCAGTCGCTTGTCCTCTCCGGCGGAAAGACGACCGAGAGCGTCTCACCAGCGCGCAACACGTGGCGGACCGTGACTGGACGGCTATTAACGTAGAGCGCCCCACCGTGAAATTTAATATCGGTGAGCGCAGTCCGCGAAATGCCGTTCTCTTGCAAAAATTGACGCAGCAGTTTTCCATCATGCTGTTCATTGATTGAAAATGTCAACGTAAATGGCGGCAATGGTCGTCTACCTCTCTGTCTATAGTTGCAAATTTTCGCCGTTGGGCGGCGGGCTAATCCAACTCCAGCACGCCAGCTGAACGCTGATCAGGCAACAACAATCGGACATTTGTTGTCAGTCAGCGATAAACGAATCACGCACCCGCCGCCAAAACGGAAACGGTCGGAAGCGGGCGAAACGCACTTTTTCATCGGCGACCCGGCACTGAATCGATTTGACCTCTTTGTGCAATAGTGACAAATGGTCGATCGTAATTTGAAAATCGACATTGTTGACAGGCTTTAGCAGACACGTATGATGCGCCGGCAGCACGAGTGGCGAACCGATCGTCCGGAAGACGCGGTTGTTGATCGACGCCATCTCCGTCACTTGAATCGCTTCAAGCGATGGATGCAAAATCGCCCCGCCGAGCGCTTTATTATATGCCGTGCTGCCGGTCGGCGTCGAAATGCACAGCCCGTCACCGCGAAACCGTTCAAACAAGTCGCCGCGGATCTCAACATCCATGACGAGCGTGCCGCTGACACATTTCACCGTACATTCATTGAGCGCTAAATACTTCGCCTCGCCCCCGCCGTTAAGATAGCGGATCGTCACCTCAAGCAACGGATACTCAACGACCTGGTACGGCGTTTTGGCGATAGCGATGACGAGCTTTTCAATTTCTTCCGGCACCCAGTCAGCATAAAAACCGAGATGACCGGTATGGATGCCGACGAACGCCGTCTTGTCCAACCGGTGGCAATAGCGATGGAACGCGTATAAAAGCGTTCCATCCCCACCTACGGAAATGATTAAGTCAGGGGCCTCTTCATCGTAACGCAAGTTGAAATCAAGCAAATACGTTTTCATCTTCTGCGCGAGGGCGTTCGAAGTATCATCCCCTTTTGAGGTAATGGCAAACGCCAGCGGTGCGTCCGTTCGTTTCATTGCCCTTCCCCTTTTGCTTCTTGTTTTCGTGAAAAAGCAGCTTGCGCTTCTTGAATCTCGAAGCGTATTTTCGACATTTCCTCATCAAGGCGGTAGGCTGCTTCTGCCGCACGCTGCAGCCGGGCTTTAATATCTTCCGGAAAACGGCCGCTATATTTATAATTGAGCGAATGTTCGATCGTCGCCCAAAAATTCATCGCCAACGTGCGAATTTGAATTTCGGCCAAAATGTTTTTCTCGCCGTGAATCGTCTGCACCGGGTAGCGGATTACAATGTGATATGAGCGATAGCCGCTTTCTTTTTTTTGCGTGACATAATCACGCTCCTCAACGATCGTAAAATCGTTGCGTTGGCGCAGTAACTTGACAACCGTTTTAATATCATCGACAAACTGACACATAATACGCAGCCCTGCAATATCTTGCATCTCTTCCTCGAGGCGGTCGAGCGGGATGTTTTTCTTTTGTGCTTTATCTAAAATGCTGGCAATGGGCTTCACCCGCCCAGTGACAAATTCAATCGGCGAATGCGTCTCACTCATCTCAAACTGAGCACGAATCCCCCTTAATTTTACTTTCAACTCTTCGACCGCCTGTTTATACGGGGCTAAAAACAAATCCCAATGTTTTACCATTGTATCACCTGCCCACATGTTTTTCATCTGCTTCGGCCTCCGCCGCTCTTTTTGGAGCATTCACCGGCCTACTTGGAGACCTGCGCTCCAACCCCGTCCCCCCCTTAAAGGCAGGCAACCGGCTTGCTTACTCGGCAAAAAACACTTCTTGCACCGCTTGTTCAAACGTCTCGCCATAATTGGCGTTGTCGCGAATATTTTCAAGCAAGTAAGCTAATTCTTCGCCAAACTGTTCGAGTTCGAGCGCCATCCCTTCGCTCTCAAGCCAGATCGGTTCACCCTCGGCAAATGCCGCTTTCAACTCTGGCCACCACTGTTTCGGAATGATGACATAAAGAAAACGGTCATCGGTTTCCAAAATGTACACAAACGCCAATGCATCCGAATCGACGAGCATATGGCGTTTTGGCGTTACATGGGCAAGCGGAACCGGGACATTGTCAGTGTACAGCCAAAGCCGGCCGTCTTTCCGCTCTGCCCGTTCAACAGTCACTTTGTTGCTCATACTTTCTCTCCTTCCGCATCAACCATCCGCCCATTATTTTACCATATTCACCCTATGCAGACGAAATAATTGATATTCACCGCAAAACAACTGATAATAGAAAGAGACGATGTCTTGCCCGAAGGAGATCAATCATGTATCAAGAAGTGGAAATCGAATTAAAAAATTTGTTGACCGCAGCGGAATTCGACGCGGTTCGTGCTGCTTTCCGCCTCGATGATGGCGCTTTCCGTCGCCAAGAAAATCATTACTTTGACACCCCTTTGTTCGCCTTAAAAGAACAGGCGGCTGCATTGCGCATCCGGGTGAAAGACGGGCGCTTTACCTTGACGTTAAAACAAACGCAAACCGACGGAACGATCTTAGAAACGCACGAACCGCTCACGCCGTCCGAAGCAGAGGCATTGCTCGCCGGCGCAGCTCCACAGGGAGCGATCGCAGTACTGCTTAGGGAAATGAACGTCGACCCGCATGATGTCCGTTGCTTCGGCTCCCTCGTCACTGACCGTGCCGAATGGCCGCATGAAGGTGGCACGTTATGCCTTGACCATAACCGCTATTTGCAAAGCGAAGATTACGAACTTGAATATGAGACGGACAACGCTGAAGCGGGCGAAGAGCGATTTTTGCGCTTGCTCGGGACGCTCGGCATTCCACGCCGCCCGGCACCAAATAAAATCGCCCGCTTTTATGCACGCAAGTACGAAATGGAGGAAAGATGATGACCGTTTCACCGTTAAAACTGCTTGTCGAATGGCAATCACTCCAAACGCTCTCATCCAGGAGCTCAAGCTTATTGTCATCACCTGTTCCATCATTGTTTTCCAACTTGCTTGCCGAGTACCTCGAAAGCCAAGCGGAATCGTCAGCTCATGGGTTGCAGAATTCCACGCCTGCTAGCAGCAGCGATTCCACTAAACGGGACAGTCAGGCGACATCATCCTCGGTCGCGCCGTCTTCGATTGATGCGCTCATTGACGCTGCGGCCAAAAAATATGATGTCGACCCGCAGCTCGTCCGTGCTGTCATTCGCCACGAATCCAACTTCCGCCCGGACGCAAAAAGCCGAGCCGGGGCGCTTGGGTTAATGCAGCTCATGCCGAGCACGGCGAAAATGCTTGGGGTTGACAATCCGCTTGATCCTGCGCAAAACATCGACGGCGGGGTAAAATATTTGCGTCAGCTTCTTGACCGATACGACGGGAATACCACCCTTGCCTTGGCTGCTTATAACGCTGGGCCAGGCCGCGTCGACCGTTACGGCGGGGTCCCACCGTTTGCCGAAACGAAGGCGTACGTTGAGCGCGTACTGCGAAGCTATCGTGCGTAAATCGCCGTGTTCAAGTCACTTTGTTTGAGATAAACGTCTGCTGTTGATAAAATAGCAATCAAACGACGACGAATGACTTTCAAACAAAAGGAGCATCCGCAATGGGAGAACAATGGCAGACCCTTTATGAGGCGATCGGCGGAGAGGAAACGATTACGAAACTTGTCGAAGCGTTTTACCGACGCGTAGCCGCACATCCGGACTTGCGCCCGATTTTTCCGGACGATTTCACGGAAATCGCCCGTAAGCAGAAACAGTTTTTAACGCAATATTTGGGTGGGCCTCCGCTTTATACCGCCGAGCATGGCCACCCGATGATGCGGGCGCGTCATCTTCGGTTTGAAATTACACCGAAACGGGCGGAAGCATGGCTTGCCTGTATGCGGGCGGCGATGGATGAAATCGGCTTGTCCGGGCCGGCGCGCGAACAGTTTTATCACCGGCTTGTTCTCACCGCCCACCATATGGTCAATACCCCGGATCATTTGGACAGAAAGGAGCATTCCCTTGAATAAGAAGTTCGCTGGGAAAGCGGCGTCGTCTTATGCCCCTTCCCAGCCGCTAGGCAACACGAACAAACCGCTGGAGCTTTACTTATTTATTGATCCTTTATGCCCGGAATGCTGGGGGCTTGAACCGATCATCAAAAAGCTGAAGATTGAATACGGCCGTTTTTTTACCATAAGGTACGTATTGATCGGAAAGTGGGCGACATGGAACGCGCGCAAAGGAGCAAAATTGGAAGCGATGGCCAAGGCGTGGGAATGGACAGCTAGTCGCTCCGGCATGCCATGCGACGGAAGCGTCTGGCTGGAGAACCCGATCTCGAGTCCGTTTGCCCCATCACTCGCCATTAAAGCGGCGGAAATGCAAGGAAAACGGGCCGGCATTCGCTTTTTGCGCAAACTGCAGGAACAGCTGTTTCTCGAAAAACAAAACGTTGCTGACTTGAATGTACTGGCGGAATGTGCCGCCGAAGCCGGACTTGATGTGGATGAATTCCTGCGCGACATTCATTCACCAGGGGCAGCGAAAGCGCTCCAGTGTGATGTAAAAATCACCTCGGAAATGGATGTCGACGAAACGCCGACACTTGTGTTGTTTAATGAGAACATTGAAGACGAAGGCATAAAAATTTCCGGATGCTATCCGTACGACATTTACGTCGAATTAATCGCCGAAATGCTCGGCTTCCATCCCGAGCCGTCCTCTCCCCCTCCGCTCGAGTCATTTTTAAGCCATTTTAAATTTGTCGCCACGAAAGAAGTTGCCGTTGTGTACAACTGGACTATCCAAGAAGCGGAAACAGAAATGAAAAAGCTGCAGCTGAAGCAAAAAGTGGAGCGGGTGCCTGTCAAACACGGAACGTTTTGGCGCTATATCGAAGATGCGCGGTCTTAAACAAGAAGAAAGCCCGGCTGACGCCGGGCTTTCTTCTTGTTGTCAAGACAACAAAGGGGATGGGAGAAATTGTTCACGGTCAAACAAAGGGGTATCAGTTTTGTCTTCCGTTCACGCTTTTATCTTAACAAATGGCCACACAAATTGACAACCGCTTTGCTCGTTTGTTCACATTATTGTCATAATTGGCCTCGCCTTTGACACTTGTCATGATTACATAGCCAATGCACATATGATTCAATTAGAAGCAAACGAAAAGGGGCAGGCGTTTATGAAAAGACGAATCGTTTTATTCCTTTGGATCGTGGCTGTTGTGACTGCGTTTTTCCTCAATCTTTTAGGACTTATGCAACTGCTCCCTCTTTGGGCGACGATGCTTTTCTTGTTTCTCACATTGCTCGGGTTATTGACAGCTTGGAACCGCCGCCATCAGTTTAAAGGGTTTTCATCCAAACGGATGTGGCCATAACGCCACATCCTCTTTATTTTCCAAGCAAGCGCTCCATTTCTTCCAACTTCTCTGCAAACACTTGACACGCTTGACGAATCGGTTCAGCGCTCGTCATATCGACGCCAGCTTTTTTCAGCACCTCAATCGGATAATCAGAGCTGCCGGCTTTTAAAAACTCGATGTACCGTTTCACCGCCGGCTCGCCTTCCTCTAAAATCTGCTTGCTAAGCGCCGTTGCTGCGCTGAAGCCGGTCGCGTATTGATATACGTAATAGTTGTAATAAAAATGCGGGATGCGCGCCCATTCAAGACCAATTTCCTCATCAACCACCATATCATCACCGAAATATTTTTTGTTCAGATCATAATAGAGCGATGTGAGCGTCTGTGCTGTCAGCGCCTCTCCTTCTTGCGCCTTCAGATGGATCAAATGCTCGAACTCGGCAAACATCGTTTGTCGAAAGACAGTACCGCGGAATCCTTCAAGATAATGGTTCAGCAAGTATAGCCGTTTTTTCTCATCATCGATCGTTTTCAACAAATAATCGTTCAGCAATGCCTCATTGCATGTCGACGCCACTTCAGCGACAAAAATCGAATAATGAGCATACGGATACGGCTGCGTTTTGCGCGTATAGTAACTATGGACTGAGTGGCCGAACTCATGTACGAGCGTAAACAAGTTGTTCACATTATCTTGCCAGTTCAGCAAAATATACGGGTGGGTGCCATACGCTCCTGACGAATAGGCTCCACTTCGTTTTCCTTTATTTTCGCGCACATCGACCCATCGGTTCTCAAGCCCTTCTTTGATGATCGACACATATTCCTCGCCAAGCGGCGCCAACCCGTCAAGCATATATTGCTTCGCTTCGTCGTATGTCACTTCCATTTTCACATCTTGCACGAGCGGAGTATATAAGTCATACATATGCAGCTCGTCAAGCCCTAGTACGCTTTTGCGCAGCCGCACATACCGGTGCAAAAGCGGTAAATGCTCATGAATTGTGGCAATTAAATTATCATAGACGCTTTCCGGTATATTGTTCGCATCTAACGCCGCTTCTCGTGCTGATTTGTAGCGACGGACGCGAGCAAAAAAGTTGTCTTTTTTCACCGTGCCCGCAAGTGTGTTGGCAAACGTGTTCTGGAACTTCTCGTACGTATGGTATACTGCATGAAACGCATCGCGACGAACGCGGCGGTCGGTACTTTCTAAAAATCGGATAAACCGGCCGTGCGTCACTTCCACTTCATCCCCATTTTCGTCGCGAATCGTCGGGAACGTTAAGTCAGCGTTGTTTAACGCACTGAACGTCGACGATGTCGCCTGCATCACCTCAGCAGCCTGTGCCAACAGCGCTTCTTCTTCAGCGGACAAGACGTGCGGGCGCTGGCGCGTGATTTCGTCTAACGCGTGCTCATACAGCCGAAGCGGTTCGTATTGCTCTAAAAACGAACGCAGCACCGCTTCATCGATGGCCAAAATTTCCGGCACGATAAACGCCATCGCGCTCGATGCTTCGCTGTACAACCCTTTCGCCCTGTCGTCGAGCCCTTGGTAAAACGAGTTCGTCGTGTCTTGGTCATAGCGCATATGGGCGTATGTATACAGCTTGCCGAGACGCATCGATACTTCATCTTGGTATTGCAGCGCTTCATACATCACTTCCGGCGATTCGCCAAGCCGCCCTTTGTATTCGCTGATTTTTGGAATCATCGCCTTTACTTGCTGAAACTCCTGTTCCCACACATCATCGGTTGGGAAAATGTCCTCGAGCCGCCACGTTTCCTCGACAGGGATTTCGCTCCGGGACGGGAGCGATTTCTTTGCCTTATTCTCTTCCACCGTCATAGTCCCTCCTTAAACAATCGATACACGAATTATTATTCACCATTTTCGCTCCCTTTTCCTGTTTTTTGCTCATTTTTCACGTCAGCTCCAAACTCAAGCATCGTCCGATATGATGCAAGCGTCGGTGTCTGGCAAATTTGCTCAAAAAAAACTGCATCTTGGCGGATGACGTCTTCGAATGTTGCTGGAAGCAACAGCGGCTTAGTCAAACAAATCCTTCTTCTCCCCTCATAGCGAAGATAACCGAGCAAACTTAACCAATGCAAATATTCATGGACTGCCTGCCGGTAATTGTCCTGACCGACAAGAGGCAGTCGACGTGGAGCGAGCAGCCCGGTGCGGATTTTCTCGTCAATCCACCGGAAGAGTGCCGTCAGCGCCATTGGCTTCCCTTGCTGACGAAGAAGCGGCAGAAGGACGTATGTTTGCCAAATGAACGGAGCTGTTTCCCATAAATAACCATGCGGCAATGGCCAGCCGGCTTCAATCGGAAACAGCGACGGAACGATGCCAGCATGGTAAAAATCAGCACAAATGCGGCGTGTCACCTTATTCGGATAAAGCGGGAACGTTTGGCGCCATTGTTTCTTGCCTTCAAGCCATTGCTTCCAAAATGTCGGCGGAAGCGGCTGCGCATAGGCAGTCAAAGTGGCGAAAGACAGTGAAGAAAGAGGAAGCGAATCGACGGTGACCAACGTGCGGCGCACCGACAGCGGCACAAGACGGGAAAGAAAGAGGAAACGTTTCGTTTCCGGACTATAGTACCGTATGTGAGGGACAGCAGAAAACGAAAAGCGGTGAGCAAACAGCCATTGAAAGCGGGAGAGCGACACTTCATTCGGGCGTTTCGGCGAGCGTCGTAAGTGATGAGCCCCTAACACCCAAAGCGGATGGATGCCGAGGCGGCGGTAGCCGTCATTGCGTTCGTAAAACAGCGACTCATCAATCGTGGAACATTGATATTCGAGGGCATACAGACGGGGACCATAACGGAATAACACATCAGGACGCTGCCCGATAGCGGTCAAATATGGCTCAAGCTTCGCTTCAATCCCTTGACGAACGAGCCATGTGAACAAATCACGCTTTCCGGTTAAATGCCGCTCCGATTCCGGTTCATGCTCGAACGGGCAGACCGTGCCTTTCCGGTGGGCGAAATGCGGCAGGCGACGGCGGCCGGATCGCAACACAACTTCTTTCCGACAGGCGGGACAAAAAAACGGTTCACCGTTTCTCAGCTGCATAAGCCGCTCCCGGTTCCACCGTTCCACCCCAGCAAGCGAAATCGTCCGGCCATCGGCTGAGATGGCGACAAACAAGAAACTCCCTCCCTTTCTCTTATTGTCGGCCTTCGTCCGTTTATTGTTTCGGCAAACGTCCACGTTTTTCCTGCCGATGGGGAACAGGCCAATAAAAAAAGCCCGCCAAGCCGGCGGACTTGCATCTCAAGCACTCAAAACATATCGTTACAATAGCGGCGACAGCAGGCGCGAAACCGATTCAACAATCCGCACCCGGAATGGGCGCTGCTGGAACTGTACATAATCAATTGGGGAAGCATGACGGAAATCTTCCAAAAAATCGTTCACAAGTTTGTTTGTGCTGTCCGTATAATACAAAAACGCGTTCACTTCAAAGTTTAAATGAAAGCTGCGCATATCCATGTTTGCCGTGCCAATCGAGGCAAGCTCTCCATCGACGACGATCACCTTGCTGTGCAAAAACCCTTTTTCGTACTCGTAAATTTTCACTCCGGCTTCCAACAGTTCTGGGAAGTACGAGCGCGAGGCGTAAAAGACGATTTTTTTGTCCGGGCGCTTCGGTGCCAGCAGGCGGACGTCGATGCCACTTAGTGCCGCCACTTTCAGCGCCGTTAAAATGTCTTCATCCGGAACAAAGTACGGCGAGGCGACCCAAATCGACCGTTTCGCTGACGTAATCATGGCAAAATACAACTGTTTAATCACTTCCCACTTTTGATCCGGCCCGCCGGCAATGAGCTGCACCCCGCCCTGGCCTTCCTCGACAATGAGCGGTGGTGATAAATATTCCGGCGTCAACAATCGCTCTCCCGTCATATAATACCAGTCTTGCAAGAAAATAAGTTGCAGCGTCCGAACAGCCTCGCCTCGAATCAACAAATGGGTATCACGCCAAAACCCAAAATATTCGTCTTTTCCCAAATATTCATCACCGATGTTCAGCCCGCCGACAAAGCCGACGCCTCCGTCGATGACAATAATTTTTCGGTGGTTGCGGAAGTTGATTTGGTTGCTCAAAAAGGGCAGACGCACCGGTGAAAACGGAATCATTTCCACCCCAGCTGCACGCAGCTCTTCAATGTATGCGTTCGACAGCTTCCAGCTTCCGACAGCGTCATACAAAAAGCGAACATGCACACCTTGGCACGCCTTTTCCATCAGGACATGTTTCAGTTTTTGACCGATTTCGTCATGACGGACGATATAGTATTCCAAATGAATATGGTGCTGTGCTTTTTCCAACTCGTCAAAAATCGCGGCAAACGTCTCTTCGCCGTTCGTCAACACCGCCGTTTGTGACGCCAATGAAACTGGATGTTGGCCGATGCGATAGGCAAGATGCAACAACGGGCGCTGATGGGGTGCCATCGGCAGCCGCTCTATGGCGATCGGCGACGGCTCTTGAAACTTCAGCAACACTGCTTCATCAGATTCAGCTTTCTTTTTAAAGCGCCGCTGTTGCCAATAGTTACGCCCAAACAATAAATAAAATAAAAATCCAAGAAACGGAAAGCTGCCTAACACTGCCAGCCAAGCGATCGTTTGCGCTGGTTTTCGATTCTCGAGTGAAATGACAAATGCGATAAATACCACTGAACAAGAGATGAGCACACTAAAAATGCCAAGCAGCTTTCCTCCCCAATAATCGTGCGTCAATGTCAGCAGTACACCGACAATGACGATGAGAATCGCCACTCTAGATGTGTTTCTCAACGAAACCCCTCCACCTGCTTTTCATGATGGCTACCCTTCCCTTCATTAACGAAGAAAACGCCGATTTCTGGCAGCGAAATCGGCGGTATGGAGACGTTATGGGGCCGGAAAATATCTTTTTACTGTTTCAAGCGCATTATCACTCATAATCTCGGTCCCGTATTCTTCTAGACGATAAATCGTCAGCTGCGAATCGTTCCCGTATTCCAACAGAAGGCTGAGCATATTGTCTATGTCATGCTCAGTATATTGTTCACCAAATTCGACAAACAAATAGTAACGCCCTTCAAACTGGAACAGGCGGTTCGACAGGCCGGAAAAATCAGCGCGATGTGCCAAGGAGATCACGTCTTCGATGTCTTTAAACGAAATGACAAATTGAAGAACGTCTTGCTCCTGGCCGTCTTCGGCGTCATTGTTTCGTCCAAAATGGAAATGATGGCTGAGCAACGACTCAAGCTTCTCATCGGCTGACAGTGAAAACTCACGCCATCTTTCTTCCGGAAGCGGCAACTCAAGCTTACTCCCGTCTTTGGACAACTGCGCTTTCGTCACGACAACTTCAAGCCCTTTTTCCAATGCTTGCACTTGAATCCAAAGCGGACCGTCGAGCGAAAAATCACTTTCGCTATGGACCTCATCCATCATTTCCCAAAATAGTTCTTCGCTTCGTTCCCGATTATACCAAATTTCTTCACGGTCAAAACCGCGCTCCTCTATATCAACATACGAAATGTAAAATTTCACCGTATGATCATTGATACGTTCGATTTCCATCTTCTCAACTCTCCCTTCTAAACAAAGAAATAAAAAAGGGAAGGGATCGTGCCCTCAAACATTTTATTTATAATGAAAACTCATATCTTGTAATTTATATTTTATGATAAAAAGCGAAAGAAGGGAAATAAAAAAACGCGTTTTTAAAAATTGGTTATGAAACCGGCCATGCCCTACTATAATGGTGATGAACACGGACGGAATGAGGGACGCCTATGGTGGATGAATATATCGTATCGATCTTATTAATCATCGGCATCGATGTCATTCTAGGTGGGGACAATGCGGTTGTCATTGCGTTAGCGAGCCGCAACTTGCCGGAACAAAAACGGAATATCGCCATCGTCCTTGGCACGGCGTTGGCGATCGCCGTCCGTATTTTATTGACGGCAGCCGTTGTTTGGCTATTGACGATTCCGTTTTTACAGCTTGTTGGCGGCCTTATCCTCTTTTGGATCGCCTTAAAGCTTATCAGGCAAAAAGACGAAAAACAGGCTGCGATTAAAGCTGAACCATCGCTTTGGAAAGCTGTCCGGACAATCGTTGTCGCCGATGTCGTCATGGGCATGGACAACGTCATCGCCATTGCCGGAGCGGCCCAAGGGCATCTCGAGCTTGTCGTCTTCGGCTTTCTTTGCTCCGTTCCTATCATCATTTTAGGCAGCAAAATCATCCTTTATGCCATGGAGCGATTCCCGCCTCTCATTTATATCGGCGGCGCCTTATTGGCCTATACTGCTGGAAAAATGATCGCCGCCGAAGAACAGCTGCGCCCGTTTTACGATCCGCGTTGGGAACTCTTCTTCCCGCTCTCAGGGGCCATTCTTGCCGTTCTGCTCGGCTTTGCGGCCAACCGTCGAACACGCACGGTCAAATGGCGATGATTAGACATTGATAAAAAACTTCTACATGGCAAGCCATGTAGAAGTTTTTATCATCCATTCACTAACCGCTGCGCTTCGCGGAGCTGATACGCACGCACTTTGCGCGGTAGGAAGCGGCGGATTTCATCTTCGTTATAACCGACTTGAAGTCGTTTTTCATCGATGATGATCGGCCGGCGCAAAATGCCCGGGTTTTTTTGAATAAGCTCGTACAAATCTTGCAACGGTAAGGATTCGAGGTTAATGTTCAGCTTTTGGAACACTTTCGAACGGGTCGAGATGATTTCATCTGTCCCCGTTTCCGTCATCCGTAAAATTTCCTTAATCTCCTCGACCGTGAGCGGCTCGGAGAAAATATTGCGTTCAACATAAGGAATATCATGCTTCTCGAGCCACGCCTTCGCCTTCCGGCACGACGTGCAACTCGGTGATGTGTATAGCTTGACCATTTTGATCACTCCTTTTTACAAGGAATCCCTTGCTTCCCCCGCCCGTCAGCTGACGGGCGCATACAACTATGCCACTTTCATACGCTTGACGGCATAGTGATACGGCCTATACCACCTGCCTAGTGGCCGGCCGTCTTGTTAATCATTTACAAATTGAAATGACTTTAACATGATATATTATACAATAAATCCACGGAAAAAGATATAGTTTTTCAACGATTAATGCAATTTTCTTTGCCCCCCTTCCAATAGGGAGGAAAATCCTCTACAATCAAAATAGAAGAGAAAAAGGGAGGAAGAACATATGGCCGACTATTTTGTTGACTTTGTCATTGCTTCAGCACTGATCGTCGGCATCACTGCCTTGATGGGGAGCATGAGCAACACGATTGGAGAACGGTTATTCGGCCGAAACAAGAGAGAGAAACATGTTGAGGCTTCACGCCGCATCCAGCAAGGGTGGAATTTCGTCGGAGGAAAAAAATAACGCCAGAAACAAGTGTATAATATTGCGCCGCCTGCTTCTCCGTTCGCATCAAGCGTCGGTGAAGAGACGGCGCTTTTTCGTGCTCATAGGAACAGTCCCTTTCAGTCAATCGCGCTGTTTAGGCATACATCGCCCGATACCGCTTATACTCTTCTTCTGAGCAAAGCACGAAATGCCCTGGCGTAATTTCGCGAAATTCGAGTTCTTCCCCGTCTTTATAACCATGCTGCGCGGGGTCGTAGACGATCCGTTTGCGCGTTCGCTCCGTTTCCGGATCCGGAAGCGGAATCGCGGAGAGCAACGCTTTTGTATACGGATGGATCGGGTTGCGGTACAACTCTTCCGACTCGGCGAGCTCGACCATTTTCCCGAAATACATGACTCCGATCCGGTCGCTGATGTACTTCACCATCGATAGATCATGGGCAATAAATAAATACGTCAACCCTTTTTCGCGTTGCAGTCGCTTCAACAAGTTTACGACTTGCGCTTGGATCGATACATCAAGGGCGGAAATCGGCTCGTCGGCGATGATGAATTCCGGTTCGACCGCGAGCGCTCGGGCGATACCAATACGCTGGCGCTGACCGCCGGAAAACTCGTGCGGATAACGACTGGCATGCTCACGGTTTAAGCCGACCGTCTCGAGCAACTCATAGACGCGCTGCATCCGCTCTTCTTTTGTTTTTGCCAGCCCATGGATATCAATGCCCTCGGCAATAATATCAGCAACCGTCATTCGCGGGTTGAGGGAGGCATACGGGTCTTGGAAAATCATTTGCATTTTCCGGTTTAACTCTTTTAGCTCTTTTTTTGATTTTTTTCCGTGCACACTGACGCCGTTAAACAGCACTTCCCCGTCTGTCGCATCATATAACCGAATGATCGTCCGCCCTGTTGTCGACTTGCCGCAGCCCGACTCTCCGACAAGGCCGAACGTTTCTCCTTTATAAATGTCAAAGGTCACCCCGTCGACTGCTTTGACGACTTCACCGCGGCCGGCTGGGAAGTATTGTTTTAAGTTTTTCACTTCAAGCAGTTTTTGTTTAGCCACGCGGTTTGCCTCCTTTCCGGGCAACGATGTCAGCAAACTGTTTCATCCGTTCGCGCACAATGGCCGGCGGTTCAACTTTCGGCGCCAGCTCGTGCAACAGCCATGTCGCCGCATAATGCGTGTCCGACACTTGAAACATCGGCGGCTCAAGCTCATAGTCGATTTTTAACGCGTACGGGTTGCGCGGCGCGAAGGCATCACCTTTTGGCGGGTTTAACAAATCTGGCGGCGAACCCGGGATCGAATACAGCTCGGTATCTTTATGGTCAAGGCTCGGCATCGACGCAAGCAGACCCCATGTGTACGGATGCTTCGGATTGTAAAAAATTTCATCAACCGTGCCCATTTCGACGATTTTACCAGCGTACATGACCGCCACACGATCGGCCATGTTAGCAACGACTCCTAAATCATGGGTAATAAAAATGATCGACATGCCAAGCTTTTTCTGAAGGTCTTTCATGAGTTCCAAAATTTGTGCTTGAATCGTTACATCAAGCGCGGTCGTCGGCTCATCAGCAATTAAAATTTTCGGGTTGCACGCTAACGCTATAGCGATCACAACGCGCTGACGCATTCCGCCGGAAAATTGATGCGGATATTGTTTCATGCGCAATTCGGCGTTTTTAATGCCGACAAGTTGCAACAGCTCGATCGCCCGTTTGCGTGCCTCATCTTTTGATAAATTTTGATGTTTTAAAATGGCTTCCATAATTTGTTTTCCGATCGTCATCGTTGGATTGAGCGATGTCATCGGGTCTTGGAAAATCATCGAGATTTTTTTCCCGCGAATCTCCTGCATTTCCTTGTCCGTCAGCTTCGTCAAGTCTTTTCCTTCAAATAAAATTTCCCCTTGTTTAATGCGGCTTGGCGGCGTCGGCAACAAGCGCATGAGCGCTTTCGATGTCACCGATTTTCCAGATCCCGACTCACCGACGATCGCCAACGTTTCCCCTTTATACAAATCAAACGTCACACCGCGGACCGCTTGCACCTCGCCGGCATGGATATCGAAGGAAATGTGTAAATCGTTCACTTGTAAAATTTTCTCCATCGTTTTCACCCCTTCCATCCATTATTTGCGCATTTTCGGGTCAAGCGCATCGCGCAGCCCGTCAGCGACAAGGTTGAAGCTCAGAATAAGCAAGCTAATGACGATCGACGGGATAATAATTAAATGCGGGTACGTTTGAATGGACTTATACCCTTCGTTAACGAGTGAGCCGAGCGATGCTTCCGGCGGACGGATACCAAGGCCGATAAAGCTCAAAAACGCCTCCGTAAAAATGGCCGATGGAATCGTAAACATTGTCGTAATAATAATCGGGCCCATGACGTTCGGAATCAAATGTTTAAAAATGAGCCGTGAGTTAGACGCTCCTAGCGTCCGTGCAGCGAGCACATATTCCATGTTTTTTAGCTTCAAAATTTGCCCGCGCACAATACGCGCCATCGTCGTCCAACCGGTGATGACCATCGCCAGTGTAATCGAAATAATCCCCGGCTCAAAAATTAAGATAAATAAAATAACGACGATCAAATACGGAATACCGTTTAAAATCTCAATGACCCGCTGCATTGCGTTATCGACACGGCCGCCGTAATAACCGGAAATACCGCCGTAGGCAATGCCGATAAACAAATCAATCACAGCAGCGAGTAATCCTATGTAAAGCGAAATGCGGGTGCCATACCACGTTCTCACCCATAAGTCGCGGCCTAAATCATCGGTACCAAACCAGTAGTACTCTTTGACGCCGCGCTCTTTATAGACGTCGACGCCATTAGGGTCTTTTCCATCTAAATTAAGCCAGCTAATATTCTCCAAAACCGGGACTTTCGGCGGCAGTTTCGCATGGCTTAAGTTTTGTGCTTTATATGAACGTTCACTGGCCATCGGCGCAAAAATCGCCAGTAAAGCCAAAATGACAATCATGATCATCCCGGCGATCGCCGCTTTGTTTTCACGCAGGCGAAGCCATACGTCATGCCAAAACGTCAAGCTTGGACGATTGATTTTTTCTTGTTCGCCGACGTTCGGCGGGGCGGGCTGAAACCATTCCGGTGAAAGCTGATCGTATTGTTGTTTCGCCATTATTTCTTCCCTCCCGCTAACCGGATGCGTGGATCAACAATTCCATAGAGGATGTCCACGATAAAAATGACAAAGATTAATAATGCCGAGTAAAACAACGTCGTTCCCATAATGACCGGATAGTCGTTCAACTCGATGGAACGAACAAACTGCTCACCAAGCCCTGGAACCGCAAAAATTTTCTCAATAACGAGCGTCCCTGTCATCAAGTTCACGGCCATCGGACCGAGAATGGTGATCACGGGGATAAGCGAATTGCGGATGGCGTGCTTAACCACAACCCCGGCATTGCTAATCCCTTTTGCCCGAGCCGTTAAAATGTAATCAGAACTTAACACTTCAAGCATTTCAGTCCGCATAAAACGGGCGATGTTGGCAATAACACCGACGGATAGCGCCAATGTCGGCATGATCGTATATTTAAACCCTTCCCAAAAAGCGACCGGCAGCCACTGTAGCTTCACGCCGATAAAATATTGCAAAAATCCAGCCAACACAAACGACGGAACGGAAATTCCGATGACAGCAATGACCGTGGCCGTATAGTCTTCCCAACTGTTATGACGAATAGCTGCAAAAATACCAAGCACTAATCCGACAATCGTGCCAAACACAATCGCTTGAAACCCTAGCTGGGCCGATGGGCCGATCCGGTCACCGATCAATTCTGTCACTGGACGGTTGTCGTACTGGAACGAAACCCCTAAATCCCCTTGCAACAAATTGCCTAAATATTGCACGTACTGCACAGGCACTGGCTTATCCAACCCATATTCTTTTAAAATGAGCGCCCGCTGTTCTGGCGTCAATTTTTCCTGGTTTTGCAGCGGCGAACCAGGCAACAGCTTCATTAAAAAGAACGTCAGGGTGGCAATAATGAACAACGTAATCACCATATACACGATCCGTTGAATCGTATACCGCGCCATGGCTGCACCTCCCCTATTGATTTCCTAAACTTTACTGTTAATAATCTCTTAACATTTTGCTTTTTTCGACATTTTTCGCCTTGACAGCCAAAAAGAGAGTATATGCCCTCGCATATACTCTCCTTGGCATTCTTTAGAAAACGAATTACTCGATATAGGCCCATTTGTAGCTGTAGTCGCCGCCAAACGGGTGAGTAATGATATCTTTTACATACTCGCGTTCTAGGTAAGCGAGGCCACGCTGATAGAGCGGAGCAATCGGCATTTCTTCAAAGACGATCTTTTCTGCTTTCAGCATCGCATCCCAACGAGCTTGCAAATCGCCAAGCAACGTTGTTTTTGCATCTTTAATCAACTTGTCGTATTCAGCATTCGACCAACCCGTTTGGTTGTGCGGGTTATTTGTCGTCCACAAATCAAGGAACGTCATCGGGTCTTGATAGTCCGGACCCCAACCAGAGAATGACAAGTCAAATTGCATTTTGCTTTCGAGGTCAAGTTTTTGTTGGAACGGTTGCTGTTTAATGTTGACCGTCAAGCCCTCCAAGTTTTTCTCCAATTCTTCTTTGATGTACTCGCCAATTTTCTTCGAGCTGTCGCTGTCATAGTTTAACAGCTCAATCGTGAAATTGTCTTTGCCAAGCTCTTTTTTCGCTTGCTCCCACAGTTTTTTCGCTTCGTCCACATTGTACGACACTAAGTCACCGTTTGCATCGCGGAAGTCTTTGCCATCCGGGCCTGTAACGAAATCTTTCGGGACAGTAAAGTTCGCTACAATCGAACCGTTGTTAAGCAGCGTATCCACCATTGCTTGGCGGTCGATGGCCATCGCAATTGCTTTGCGCGCATTCACATTGTTTAACGGCTCATTTTTCGTGTTCATGCGCAGCCAGAAGAGAGATGGCTCCAATTCCGTTTTGAAGTTTTTGTCGTTTTTATACTTATCAACAAATTCAGCCGACAAACCGACACGGTCAACTTGTTTCGTTTCATACAAGTTAACAGCCGTTGCGGTGTCTTTTACGACTTTCACATTGATTTTTTCGAGCTTAACTGTATCTTTATCCCAGTAATTCGGGTTTTTCTCATATGTCCAGCCTTGCTCGTGTTTCCATTCGCTTAAGACGAACGGACCGTTGTAGAGCGTCGTGTTCGCTTCCAAACCGTACTTGTCGCCTTGAGCTGTCACGAATTTTTCGTTTTGCGGCATGAACGAACCGAATACCGTCAAGCTGACGAAATACGGAACCGGGTTTTTCAGCTCCACTTGGAGCGTGTAGTCGTCAAGCGCTTTGACACCGAGCTGGTCAACTGGCAATTTGCCGGTGTTGACTTCTTCCGCATTTTTAATGTCGTACATGATGTACGCATATTCAGACTTCGTTTTCGGATCAAGCACCCGTTTCCAAGCGAACACAAAGTCATGCGCCGTCACCGGGTCACCGTTCGACCATTTAGCATCTTTGCGAAGCTTGAACGTATACGTTTTGCCGTCTTCGCTCACCTCATGGCTTTCCGCCACCCCAGGAACCGGCTTGTTGTCTTTTCCTAAACGGTACAGACCTTCCATGACGTTGTTCAACACGATAAACGATACTTGGTCGGTAGCGAGCGCTGAGTCAAGCGACGGAATTTCTGAAGAATCAAGCAAGTTCAGCACTTGCTCCTTCTTCTCCGCCGGCTTTTCGCCGCTTTCACCGCCTTGGGCTTTGTCGTCCCCGCCCCCGCCACACGCTGCTAAGAACGTAGACAGCGCGAGAAGCAGAACGAGGAATAAAGAAAATCGCTTCTTCACTAAAAACCCCCCTTAAAACTTATGTATTTTATTACAAATCTTCTGAACTATTAGGTTTCAGAAGATTGTACCTACAAGCCTATTATACCGACTATTAATATATTTGAAAAGAATTTTTTTGTTTTATTCAATAAAAAGTTTTCTAATTACTTATAAAATATAGGAATATCGACTTAATTGCATTGTACAAACTTTTGCCAACCTTGTAAATAATAAATTTCTATAGATGCTTTAGAAAACGCTTACAATATAGTTTTTTTCCTTTTTTTATCATCGCCAGAACAAATTACTCCTTTGTTTCCAAGATAGAGGTGTATTTTTTGATATAACTTTTTTAACAATCTTTTCACCTGATCGTTTTATGGTACAATAAAATCGGCAAGCAGAAAGGCGGGAGAAACGACGTGAAACAGATTGCTGTTCGAACCGGATGGCTCATTGCCGCGATGTTGCTAGCGAGCGGGCTGATCATTTCTTGGCAAGGGACGTGGACAGCAGTTGCCTTCATTAACGTGGCTTTTTTACTCTCTCTTGTTCCGCTGTCGCTCGGCGGGCTTTTGTTCGTCTACGAGCGCGGATTTTTCAGCGGATTTGCTTACGGATTTCGCCGATGGCGCAAAAGTGGAACAAAGGCGGAACAGTATCTCGAAGAGGCGGCTTCGGAACAGGAAACAGAGGAATCGCGTGGCCCGCGGCACTTTGTGGCCACCTACCCGCTGCTGTTTTCCGGTCTCTTTCTATTTCTCATCATGATCGCCGCCGGGTATGCAATCCAATAAGGTTGCAACAGCTGGTTGTTTTTCATATAATAAAGAGCAAATAGCGAGATGGGCGATGAGAAAGAAGAGTACATATGGCGATGCCTTCAGAGAGCTTGTGGGTGGTGCGAACAAGCGGCTAGCCATATGGAATGGGCTTTCGAGCTTCCCGCTGAACCAGCGATGCAGTAGGTGAGGACGTTTCCCCGCGTTACAGGGGGCCATGCGCAAAGCATGGGCTGAGCGATTGCGCATCAGGCGCAATAAGTAGGGTGGCACCACGGTCCTACCGTCCCTATTAAAGGGGGCGGTAGGCTTTTTTATTTTCTTGGTGGAGGAGTGATCGCAGATGAAAACCATTTTTTCTGGCATTCAGCCAAGCGGCGTCATTACCCTTGGCAACTACATTGGTGCGATGCGACAATTTGTCGAACTGCAGCATGAGTACAACTGCTATTTTTGCATTGTCGACCAACATGCCATTACTGTTCCGCAAAATCCGAACGAACTGCAACAAAACATTCGCCGTCTCGCTGCCTTATATTTGGCAGTCGGCATCGATCCTAAACAGGCGACGCTGTTCGTTCAATCGGAGGTGCCGGCGCACGCCCAAGCGGCTTGGATGCTGCAATGCATCGTCTATATCGGCGAACTGGAGCGGATGACGCAGTTTAAAGACAAATCAGCCGGTAAAGAGGCGGTCAGTGCCGGGTTGCTCACGTATCCACCGCTTATGGCAGCCGACATTTTGCTTTACAACACGGACATTGTCCCAGTCGGCGAAGACCAAAAGCAGCACATCGAGCTGACGCGCGATTTAGCTGAGCGCTTCAACAAACGGTACGGCGAGCTGTTCACTATCCCGGAAGCGCGCATCCCGAAAATCGGCGCCCGCATTATGTCGCTTACCGATCCGACGAAAAAAATGAGCAAATCTGACCCAAACCCGAAATCGTTTATTACGCTGCTTGACGACGCCAAAACGATTGAAAAGAAAATTAAAAGTGCTGTGACCGATTCAGAAGGAACGATTCGCTATGACAAGGAAGCGAAACCGGGCATTTCGAACTTGCTCAACATTTATTCGATTTTATCGGGTCAGCCGATTGACGAACTTGAGCGGCAATACGAAGGAAAAGGATACGGGGTCTTTAAATCCGATTTGGCCCAAGTGGTCATTGAAACGCTCCAACCGATCCAAGAGCGGTATTATCATTGGCTCGAAAGTGAAGAGCTCGACCGCGTCCTAGACGAAGGGGCGGAAAAAGCGAACCGTGTCGCCTCGGAAATGGTGCGCAAAATGGAACAAGCCATGGGGCTTGGGCGGCGTCGGTAAAAAATCAGCATAATGCAGCCATACAAAAACGGGCAGGCACGAGGTGCCTGCCCGTTTTTTAATTCACTTTCGGTTCTTGCTGTGTTTCCCAAAGCTTCTCAAAAAATGGCTGACCTTTAATCAAGTTTTCGCACAACTGCTCGTGGCGTTCCGACCAACCGTATTTTGTTTCTTCATACAACCGTTCCCATGCTTCTTCAAACGACATTTTTTGAATGTCCGAATACTTTTCCGGTGCCCACTCTGTATACCAATAGCGCACTTCCGCGCTGTTTTTCGTTGAATACAGCTGATCGAGCGCCATAAACAGCAATTGTTTCAGCTGCCGCTCCTTCCGCGTTAGCCCGCACATCAGTTCCGGGGCCGGTGATAAAATATGATATTCTTTTTCATACTTTGGCAACGGATATTTTTGTTCCTCTGCCTCGGCTGCCATTTCGTAAACAAGTTGCTCTTGCCGCGGAATGAGCCGACTTTTACGGATCGGAATGTGGTATCCGATCGTATCGACGGCCAAAATGCCGACCCCATCCGTCACGATGAAACAATAGTCCAGCTGGATGCGTTCATGGTTTTTGCGGATATACGCTTTTTGATAAACATCGTCTAAAAGCGGTTTCGGAAGGTCGGACAAGCTGTTTTCAATATAATGGAACAAAGCCGGGGACACTTTTAAAAGCGGTACCTGGTCAAGCAGCTCGATTTGATCGTCTTTGCGCCATTCATGGAAATGGCAGACGTTGTATCCATTCTCCTCGCCTTCAAACCAGTTCACCCAAATGTCATGCAAGTAAAGCATGTAATACCCCTCACTTCCAGACGTGTTTGTCCATCAGTATAGGCAGAGGGGCAGAATTTTATTCCATTTCGCCCTCTTTTCCCCTCTATGAGCTACGGCCTGGAAACGACAAACTTCCCCACATCAAAAGCAAACCAAGCGGCAATAAATAACATTCTGCTCTTGTCGCGATATAAACCATATAGTCACTGAAGCCTCGTTCCGGGGTAATAATGTTTAAATACGCGATAATAACCATACCGCCCACGACTGAAAAACCGAAACCGACCAAATAAAAAAACAGGCGGACCATCGGGCTTCCCTTCCTTCTTGTCCACTTCCTTGCTCTACATATATGTCGGCCTGGTGGACAACATGACTGTTCGTTTGCCGCCCCGATGGACAACCTGTTTATTTGATGATGTCAAAACCAGCTAAAGCAACGATTTGTTTCGCTTCCATCGCCATCAGTTTCGTCAATGAATGCCCCCGCCCAAGGCAGCGCTGAACGATGGCGTGTCCCACCGCATAGCCGCCCATTTTCGGATACCAACCAATCCCGTACAAAATCCGGGTGCTAAGTGGATGCGAAACGGCCACGTCTTGGTTTGGAGCGATGTAGCGGCGCCAAAATCGCTCTAACTCCCAATCTGTATAGTACGCCGTCCAGCTTGCGCACTTCTCGGCACCGACCGTCTCAGCAACCGCATGTTCTGCCAGCCCTTCCATAATCACGGCATCCAACAGCGTCGCTTCTTTGCCGCCATCCGGCAGTTTTTGCAGTCGGCAGACATGATTGTATTCGTGCGCTACGAGCGCAGCAATCTCGTCGTCACGATGATCGGACAGCAAAAAGAAAAACAGCTTATCGGCAAATGCCACGCCGCCTTTTCCGTGAAACTCACGCGCAAGTTTCGGGTTCTCATCATCCGCCGGCAGCAAAAACACCGGAACGTCCGGTCCGTCCCATGCCGCGCGCTGCCGGTCATATTGGCGGCCGACCCGCTCCCATAGACGCTGTGCCTTCATGTCCGGCAAAAGCCGAACGGCTTGCCGAGCACTTCGATACATGCCATACAGACGCAAATATTGATGAATATCACGCGCTGACGCATCCCCAAAAAACGGAACCAACCGTGCGCATAGCCGAAGCGGATCCCCCTGGTCTTGTTCGAGCCACCGGTCAGTTGGGAACAGTCCCATCGTCTCTCCTCCCCTCCCTCTTACATTATGTTGGAGAAGAAAAGACGGTGAACAAAGGCGGAAACAGAGCGGGATGCGCCAATCAAAAAAGAGCCTCGCTTTGAACGAACTGCCGCTCGTTAGTTATGCCTAACGGGGGCAGCTTCGTTCAACCGAAGGCTCTCATTTCCGTTCGTCACACATATTTTTTGAAAATCAATGTCGCGTTATGGCCGCCAAATCCAAATGAGTTGCTTAAGACTGCGCGCACTTCTTGCTTGCGTGCTTCATTCGGCACATAGTCAAGATCGCATTCCGGATCTGGCGTTTCGTAGTTGATCGTCGGCGGAATGATACCATCGCGAATCGTCAACACCGAGAAAATAGCTTCCACCGCACCGGTCGCCCCAAGCAAGTGGCCGGTCATCGACTTCGTTGAGCTGACGGCGAGCTTATACGCATGATCACCGAACACTTCTTTAATGGCAAACGTCTCATACTTATCATTGTACTCTGTGCTTGTGCCGTGGGCATTAATATAGTCGATCTCCTCCGGCTGCAAGCCAGCGTCATGGAGCGCTTGGCGCATCGCCCGCACGCCCCCTTCACCGCCCGGCGCCGGCGCCGTAATATGGTAAGCATCTCCGGTGGCGCCGTAGCCAACAATTTCGGCATAAATCGGCGCTCCGCGACGCAACGCGTGCTCCAACTCTTCAAGAACGATGATGCCTGCTCCTTCGCCCATGACAAATCCGTCACGGTTTTTATCAAACGGGCGGCTTGCCGTTTTCGGATCTGGATTCGTCGAGAGCGCTGTGTTCGCACAAAAGCCGGCAAACGACATTGTCGTAATCGGCGCTTCGGCTCCGCCAGTGATCATCACGTCGGCATCACCGCGCTGAATGACTTTAAACGCGTCGCCGATCGAATTGGCTCCAGTCGCGCAAGCAGTGACTGTGCACGAATTGATTCCCTTTGCCCCGAGAATGATCGACACTTGTCCAGCCGCCATATCCGGAATCATCATCGGCACGAAAAACGGGCTCACCCGACGGTAGCCGCGTTTCTGGAAAGTTTCAAACTGTTGCTCAAACGTCTCCATCCCGCCGATACCAGATCCGATCCAGACACCGACTCGTTCAGCGTTTTGTTCATTGATTTCCAGATTGGCGTCTTTCACCGCCATAAGCGCTGCGGCCACGGCGTATTGTGTAAAACGATCCATCTTCCGTGCCTCGCGGCGATCCATAAACACCGTCGGGTCAAAATCTTTGACTTCCGCCGCCACTTTCGCTGGAAAATCGTCGGGATTGACACGAGTGACAATATCGATGCCAGACTGACCGGCAATGATGTTTTTCCATGTTGTTTCGACGTCATTGCCGAGTGGGGTGACAGCCCCCATCCCGGTCACGACAACTCGTCTTTTTTCCATCGCTTCGTCTCTCCTTTTTCCGATAATCTAAAAGTTGTTAGCGGCCCCAGCGCAAGGCGATCGCACCCCACGTCAGCCCGCCGCCGAATCCAACCATGACGATGACATCATCATCTTTAATTTTCCCCGCTTCAAATTCCTCAGCGAGTGAAATTGGAATGGACGCGGCTGACGTATTGCCGTATCGGCGAATCGTTGTTGACATTTTCTCTTCCGGCAGCTCGAGCCTCTGTCTGGCTGCCTCCATAATGCGAATGTTCGCCTGGTGGGGAATCAGAAAGTCAACATCATTTTTCGATAGGCCAGCTTTTTCGAGCACATTCAAGCTTGACTCTCCCATTTGCCGGACAGCGAACTTAAACACTTCACGGCCGTTCATGATGATATATTCGTCTTGATATAAATGTTTTCCTCCCGTTCCGTCAGCGCCTAATTCAAAGGATAAAATGCCGCGTCCGGGTGACACCGGCCCCATGACGACCGCCCCGGCGCCATCGCCAAACAGCACTGCCGTATTCCGGTCGGTCCAGTCAATAATTTTTGATAGTTTTTCCGCGCCTACTACCAATATATACTTGTATGCACCATTGTCAATGAATTGGCTCGCCGTCACGACCCCATACATAAACCCGGCGCAGGCAGCGCTAATGTCCAACGCTGCAGCGTTGACAGCACCGAGGCGCTCTTGCAACATGCACGCAACAGACGGGAACGGGCGGTCCGGAGTAACGGTAGCTACCAAAATCAAATCAATGTCTTTCGCGGAAATGCCCGCGTGAGCGAGCGCCTTCTCAGCAGCAAAATACGCCATGTCAGATGTATCCATCTCATCTGGAGCGATGCGCCGTTCTTCAATCCCCGTGCGCGTTCGAATCCATTCATCTGATGTGTCCATCATTTTTTCCAAGTCAGCGTTTGTCAACACCTTTTCCGGTGCATAGTAACCAACGCCGATAATTCCTGCTCCCATGCTACTCATCTCCTTTTTCCTTGCAAAATAACCGAAAATCCTTTTGAATACAGCGTAATTCCCAATATACAATCAATCCACATAACCAATTATTATTACTTGGTACTAATTTTATCGGAAAGAGCGCATGTGCGCAATAGAAAAGCGGAGATCCCCTTGAAAGAAAAGCAAAGAGAATTCAGGCGCTTCTCTGTACTTAAAGGCATTTGTCCAAACCGTTTTTCATTTCCGCTCATACAATACAATGACAAGTAAAGATGGTACGAAAGGGAGGACGCTACATGGCGAACAATCCAACACCAGAACAGCATCGCGAGCCGCATGATCGCTTCTCTCGCCTCATGTTCGGCCCGTTCCCCCCACGCCAAACCGACCGGCGGGAAGAGCGGGAGGAGACAGATCCGCCCCCGCTGCCAAACATTGATTTTATGAAACTGTTTGAAAATGTCAGCGTGCTGACGGACTCTTTGCAACAGTTAAAACCGCTTGTCAAAAAGATCTCTTCACTCGTCGATTTCATAAAAAAATAGCAGACGCAACCAAGCGATGCGTCTGCCTTCGTTGTTTACGGGAGCTCATTGTACTGGCGAAAAAATTGTCCGATTTGCGCTGCCAGCTGGCGCCGCCTTTCCAGTAAATGATAAACGACGCGCACTCGATCGTTCATCGTTTTCATCCATTGTTCGTATTTGCGGCTGTGCAGTGCGGACGGATATTCGCTCACACCGGCGAGCTGCCAAATCGTCACCGGAACATCATGAGGGCTGAGAAAAAGGGACGGAACAGCCTCCGGCACCTCTTCTTCCTTCATGCCATAGGCAAGCGCGATTTCTTTCACCATCCGTCGATACATCAACGAATGTTCCTGCGCATAGCTGAGCTGCGCACGTACATCAAGGCAAGGGTTGATCATGGCGACGGCGCGGATTTGCCTTGGCATGGCGCCAAGCAGCTGCGAGGCGACAAGTGCGCCCATTCCTTCGGCAACGATATAAATGCGCTTGTTGACAATTTCGCTTTTCAGTACTGAGTAGATAAGCTGACGCGCCAGCCGGACTGCTTTTGGGCTTCCCCAATGCCGGCCGTACAAATGAGAGTAAAACACCGTATACCCACGTTCAAGCCACTCCTCCAGCCACTGGCGCCGCCCCGGATGCTCGAGCCAAAAACTCGTCTGTTCGTTCACGAAATGATCGCCGTCCCCCATTAAAAAAAGGGCAAACCCGTTCGGGCGCTCCGGCACGTGAACGATGCACCATTGCCCATCAAGTTGGAAAAACCGTTGTTGTCCTGCCATCGTTTCCATTCACCCTTGTTTGGCGATACATAATTGTACAGTATACGATATGCCCGACGAAAAAAAACGTCCGGGTATATGCCTAAATGAACAAATTGTGATAAGATAAGGGAAGAAATGATGCGAAGATAGGAGGAAACAAGATGCGCCTGTTTTGGACATTTTTCTGGACGTTTTTGCTCGTGCAAATGGCGACCTATGTTATGGGCTCGATGCAAGGCATTAGCTATGATTTTACGACCGGCGCGATCATCAGTGTCGTCGCTACGATTTTGATCGTTGTAGTAGCAGCCTTGATTCCGGACGAGCCAGCCGGGCACCATCATTAATCTAGAAAACCTTTGATCAATAACAACGCCTTGGAGCTGTTAAAACTCCAAGGCGTTGTTTTTATGTCCGTTCTTTTGTACATTATTCGTTGCCCGTTTGAACGTTTCGCTGCCGTCCGTTCTCTATCCAGACAATAAGCCCGGGCAGCAGCATCCCGCGAATAAGAAACGTATCAAGTAAAATACCGATGGCCACGAGGAAACCGAACACAAACAACAGTTGTACAGGCTGAGTCATCAACACGGCAAACGTCGCCGCCAAAATGAGGCCAGCGGAAGAAATGACGCCGCCAGTATGGGCTACCGCTCGTTCGACCGCCCCGTTGACGGAATGAGTTCTCCACTCTTCTTGGAAGCGCGACACGAGTATAATATTGTAGTCAATACCAAGCGCCACTAAAAACACAAACGCATAAATCGGCACACGGTCGCTGACAGTTTTGATATCAAACAACAAATCCGTCAACCAAATGCCAAGACCAAGTGCCGCCGCGAACGAAACGAGAATCGTTCCGATCATATACAGCGATCGTTTTACGGACTTTGTCAACCCAATGAGCAGAAGGAAAATAAGAAGTGTCTCCAACGTGACAATGACAACCATATCGCGGTTGTTTACGACCCGCTCATCCACTTTCGCTGCCGTCTCTCCGGCGAAATAAAGTCGTCCATCAAGCCCGCTTTGTTTGATGATCGTTTCCTTCCGATCGATGATCCGTTCTAACGCATCAATCGTTTTGACATCGTATGGGTTTTCCCGAAATGTAAGTGTAAACGAGACCACACGTCCATCATCCGCTGTGCCGGCCGGACGCACCTCACTGACAAGCGGCTGTTTCTCGAGTTGTTCCTGCAACTCTTTCATTTGTTGTGGCGTCAAGGCATTTTTCCCCTCAAACAAGACCGTTGTTGGCGCCAACTCTCCTTTAGCAAAATGCTTCTCGAGCAATTCGTATCCTTGGCGCGACGGCATATCTTCCGGGAATGATTTGATTAGATCATACTCATAGCGCAATGCTGACGTATGCGCAGCCATCACCACAAGGAGCAAGCTGATGAGAGCCACGGTCAGACGCGGCTTGCGAACGACAAACCGACCAACTTTTTCCCAAAATGTCCGCATTCCTTTCTCTTTGGCATCACCGACACGCGGAATGTTCGGCCAAAACGCTTTACGTCCGAACAACGTGAACAAAGCCGGGATCAGCGTGACCGAAGCAATCATGATGATGGCCATCGTGAGAGCAAACGTCGGGGCAAAATTTCGATAATCCCCTAGCTTGGCGAAAAACAACACGAGCATCGCTGCCAATACGGTGCCCCCTGAAAACAGGACAGGCAGCCCGGTCTCGCGCATCGCCTGCTTCATCGCCTCCCACTTGTTCTCGTACCGTTTCAGCTCCTCCCGGTAGCGGGAAAAGATAAACAATGAGTAATCCGTAATCGCAGCGAACAGCAAAATGGACATAATCGAAACCGTTTGGTTGGAGATGACAAGTCCTCCTCGCCCTAACAGCCCGAGCAGCTGCACGACTACTTCATACACAAACGCAGCGACAACAAGCGGAATGAGCGCCAATAGTGGTGAGCGGTAAATGATGATCAGCAGCACTAGAATCAGTCCAACTGTTGAGAGCATGAGCACAACATCGGCGCGCGAAAACAATTCCAGCGTATCCGCCGCGATGCCAGCCGGACCAGTAATATAAAGCTTTACATCGCTTTCGCTATGGACGAGTTTCTGAATATCGTCATTGATCGTGCGAATTTCTTTCGATTCCAATGAAGACTGATAAATCGCTGGAACAACCGCGATTTTCCCATCTTCAGCAAAAAACCGTGCTGCGGCTTGCGGTGGGAGGGAAGCAATTGGAACAAGCTGTTCAAGTGCTTCTTGGTGGTTTTTCTCAATATCGGCCAACAAGCGCTGCAATTCTTCTGTTGAAATCGGCTCGTCATCAGAACGAAAAACAAAAATCGCAGGGATGCCGTCGCTATTCGCAAAGTATTGATCGATTTTCTTTTGCGCCACCATCGACTGTACATCTTCCGGCAGTGATTCAATGCTCGATACTTCATAATCTTTTACACTCGGCGCCGCAACGGCCAACACAACAGTGACAATAAACCATACGACTAGTGTCCACCACATTCCTTTTTTCGTCGTTACCCGGTCTGTCACCGTCTGCAACCATCGATTCATTACTCATCCTCCATTTCGTTTGATCAACAAAAGTGACAAACTTGTCACTTTAAATACAACTTAATGATAATGGGAAAGTGACATAACTGTCAATTTCTATTCATGACCCCGTACATAATGATCTCCCTAATGCTTTCCACCCATTCAGCAAGAGAGATGCCGGGAAAATGAGGAACAGAGACTGACTGAAAAATATAACCAAGAATTACTTGGTTCGGAAGGTGCGGCTTTATTTTCCCTTCCTGTTTTCCCCGTTTGATTAAATGTTCTAGCTCTTCATACATTCTCTTGTGAAACTGGGCGAGACGCTGTTTATTTTCCTGCACTTTTGGATGGTTTTCTGGAATTCGTTTTCCAATCGAAATCATTTCATGAAGATCATTATGATATAAGATGAAATCGAGCAGAAAACGAAATTGCTCATCAAAGGTAGGATACACATGTATATGTTCTAATTTTATGAACACTTCTTCCATTTCATTTACCATATATGTAGTAATCAATTCCTCTTTGTTCTCAAAATATTTATAAATTGCACTCCGCGCCACTCCAAGCCTTTCAGCCAGCAAGCCAAACGTAAATCCTTCATATCCGTGTTCAAGGAGAAGTTGTTTCGTTTGGGCAAACAGCTCATTCAGCGAAATTTTTCGTTCCCGCGCCAACCAAGCACTCTCCTTTCTTTTTTCTTTTCATTATACCCTTGACGATCGGTGAAAGAAAAGAAAGGTGCCCCGAACACTATATCGGGACACCTTTTGGACCGCCGCACCATTTTTCGTTGCCGTCAAAAGAAACCATCTCTCCCGTCAGTGATATAGCCCCTTCGCCTAAAAACGTTTTTACGCGGACGGACGGATCACAAGCTGGCCGTTTTCGACATCGACCGTGACAGTGCTGTAATCTTTCACCCGCCCGGCGATCAACTCTTTGGCAAGCGGGGTTTCAATCTGCTTTTGCATAAACCGCTTCAAGGGGCGGGCGCCGTATACCGGATCAAAGCCGGCTTCGGCGATATGCTGTTTCGCTTCTTCCGTCAGCACGAGCTCAATATGCCGATCGGCCAAACGACGCGACAACTCGCGGGCAAACTTAGCGACGATGCCTTTGACCTCATTCGTTGACAGCGGCTTAAACAAGACGACATCATCGATCCGGTTTAAAAACTCGGGGCGGAAATGGGCGCGCAGTTGATCAAGCACCTGTTTCCGTGTCTCTTCTTCGATTTCGCCGTTGCGGCTTTCTAATAAGAGCGGCGAGCCGATGTTAGACGTCATAATGACGACCGTGTTTTTAAAATCGACGGTCCGTCCTTGCGAGTCAGTGAGCCGTCCATCATCCAACAGCTGCAGCAAAAGATTAAACACGTCCGGGTGCGCTTTTTCGATTTCATCAAGCAGCAAAACGGAATATGGCTTGCGCCGCACCGCCTCTGTCAGCTGACCGCCTTCCTCGTAGCCGACATAACCAGGCGGCGCCCCGATCAGGCGGGAAACGGCATGCTTTTCCATATACTCGGACATGTCAAGACGAATTAGCTGCTCTTCGCTGTCAAACAGCGCTTCGGCGAGCGTTTTGGCGAGCTCTGTTTTGCCGACACCGGTCGGGCCGAGAAAAAGAAACGAACCGATCGGGCGATTCGGGTCTTTAATGCCCGCTCTCGCCCGCAAGACGGCATCAGCGACAAGTTCGACCGCCTCGTCTTGGCCGATGACCCGCTCGTGCAGCAATTCATGGAGACGGAGCAGCTTCTCTCTTTCCCCTTCCACAAGGCGGGTGAGTGGAATGCCGGTCCAACGTGAAACAATTTCGGCGATTTCTTCTTCCGTCACTTCCTCGCGCAACAGCTTTCCTTCTCCTTGGCCGCTTGCTTCCTGCTCGAGCTGCTTCAGTTGTTTCTCAAGCTGCGGGATGCGTCCATGGCGCAATTCGGCCGCTTTGTTTAAATCGTAGTCGTTTTCTGCTTCTTCAAGCTCGCGCTTGGCCCGTTCGAGCTCCTCGCGCACGCGGCGGACACGATCGAGCGTCTCTTTTTCTTGTTGCCATTTTGCTTTCATGGCATTCGCTCTCTCGCGCAAGTTAGCAAGTTCATTTTGCAGCGCCTCAAGCCGTGTCCGACTTGCCTCATCTGTTTCTTTGCTTAAGGCAGCCTCTTCGATTTCAAGCTGCATGACGCGGCGCATCACCTCATCGAGCTCGGACGGCATCGATTCCATTTCCGTGCGGATCGTTGCGCACGCTTCATCGACCAAATCAATCGCTTTATCAGGCAAAAAGCGGTCGGAAATGTAACGGTCAGACAATACTGCGGCCGCGACGAGCGCACGGTCGTGAATTTTCACGCCATGGTGCACTTCGTACCGTTCTTTTAATCCACGCAAAATCGAAATCGTATCTTCAACGCTCGGCTCTTCGACGAGCACTTGCTGGAAACGGCGCTCGAGCGCTGGGTCTTTTTCAATATATTGTCGATATTCATCCAGCGTCGTTGCCCCGATGCAGCGCAGTTCGCCGCGGGCGAGCATCGGCTTCAACATATTGCCGGCGTCGATCGCCCCTTCTGCCTTACCGGCACCAACAATCGTATGTAGCTCATCAATAAACAAAATGATACGGCCATCGCTTTTTTTGATTTCGTTCAGTACCGCCTTCAGCCGCTCCTCAAATTCGCCGCGAAACTTCGCCCCGGCAACAAGCGCGCTCATATCAAGCGCGAAAATCGTTTTGTCTTTCAGCCCTTCCGGAACGTCTTTGCGGACGATGCGCTGGGCGAGCCCTTCAACAATGGCCGTTTTCCCAACGCCCGGTTCGCCGATCAGCACTGGATTGTTTTTCGTTTTCCGTGACAAAATGCGAATCACGCGACGAATTTCACTGTCACGGCCAATCACCGGGTCGATTTTTCCCGCCTTCACTTCGGCGACTAAATCGCGCCCATATTTTGTCAACGCCTCATACGTCGCTTCCGGATGCGGACTTGTCACGCGTTGATTCCCCCTTACTTTTGTCAATGCTGTCAACAGCGCTTCACGTGTCAACCCAAACGACGCCAGACGCCGGGCGATATGCTCAGCACCGGACGGCAAAGCGAGCAGCACATGCTCAACCGACACGTATTCATCTTGCATTCGTTTCGCTTCGGCTTCTGCTTCGTCAAGCAGCCGCGCCAACGCCGGGGCAATGTATAGCTGCCCCTCCGTCCCGTGCACTTCCGGCTTATGACGAAGCTGCTCGTTTAGAAAACCGACTACCTTGTTCCGATCGGCACCGGAAAGCTCCAACAGCCGCGGCGCCAAGCCACCTTCTTGTTCAAGCAGCGCGCTCAGAAGATGCTCAACATCAAGCTGTTGATGATGGCGTTCTTTGGCGAGCGACTGCGCCGCCATGAGCGCTTCTTGCAGTTTTTCTGTCAAACGGCTTGCGTCCATGCCGTTCCCTCCATTTGACCTTCTTTGACTATAAATCATTATAGCGGATTGCACGGCGCACGGCAAATCAAAAGCCACTCCAAAACGGAATGGCTTTTTTCGCACATTAAGGTTTGCGCAAATATGTCCAATGCCGGTTATGATTCGACGTTTCCGGGAACGTATCGCCGGCTTTTAGTTTCAGCTTTTTCGGATTTTTTACATTGTCACCTGTTTCGCCGATTTCAATGTAAACACCGTTGTTCGGCGCTTTATCCCCAGGTTTAAAATGGCGCGGTTGGCCCATTTGTTTCATCCCCCTTGCTTAGATTGCATTTGTTATCATTCCCCGTTGCGCCACGATTCATAAGAAGGAAAATGATGGCTTGTTAGCCGGGAGACAGCAAGCACAGTGGGTTGCTTCGCCTGTAATCGTTCCATTACCTCCGAAAATCATCAGTTGCGCCGCCCCGAATAAAAAAGATGTCCCGCCACACTTGGCAGGACATCGTTCTTTCCATTATAAAACCGACACTAAAATCGCTTTTTGTGCGTGAAGGCGATTGCCAGCCTGTTCAAAGACCATCGAATTCGGACCGTCCATGACACCGGCCGTCACTTCCTCGCCGCGATGGGCTGGTAAGCAATGCAAAAATATATAGTCCGGTTTCGCTGCTTTAACGAGCGCTTCATTTACTTGATATGGCTGAAATACTTGCAGCCGCTCATCGCTCTCACTCTCCTGTCCCATGCTCGTCCAGACGTCCGTATAAATCGCATCCGCTCCCGCCACCGCCTCGAGCGGGTCGTGCGTCACTGTGACCGTCGCGCCTGTTTTTTCCCCGATTTGGCGCGCCGCTTCTACATAAGCTGCCTTCGGCTCATAACCCGGTGGACAAGCGATGGCCACATCCATGCCGACTTTCGCCGCAGCCGCCAAGAGTGCGTTGGCAACATTGTTGCCATCCCCGACATAAGCGAGCTTGACACCTTGGAACGTTTTCTTCACTTCATAAATCGTCAGCAAATCCGCCAGTGCCTGGCACGGATGATCGTCGTCCGTCAAGCCATTGATGACCGGAATCGATGCGTATTCGGCCAACTCTTCGACTTTTTGGTGGGCAAATGTCCGGATCATAATGACATCGACGTATTGCGACAGGACGCGAGCCGTATCGGCGATCGTTTCACCGCGACCGAGCTGCAAGTCGTTGCTGTTTAAATAAAGCGCACTGCCGCCAAGTTGAATCATGCCGACTTCAAACGATACGCGCGTGCGCGTCGATGGTTTTTCAAAAATCATCGCCATCGTTTTGCCGGCAAGCGGCGTATACGGCATGCCGGCTTTTTGCTTTGCTTTTAGGTCGCCTGCTAACGCCAGCAAGTCAAAAATCTCTTCTGTAGAAAAATCAAGAAGCGTTAAAAAGTCTCTCCCTTTTAATGACATCACTGTATTCATGCGATCACCGCCTGTTCTGCCTGTTTTTTCTTTTTAATCCAACCGCTGATCGGCTGTACATCGAGCTGACCTACAGTGAGCGCCTGTAAAAAGAGATCGAGCGTTTCACGCTCCGTGAAGACGAGTAATTGTTGGGACAACGCAGCCATCCGTTTCGGCGCCTCGCCTTCCTCCTTGCGCAAGTCGATCACTGCCAGCGCTCCGTCGCGTTTCACCCAGTCGGCAAATGAAACATCCGTAACGATATTCAGCTGTTTCGTTTCAATCTCCGCCGCCAGCTCCGCGTCGATGTCGCCGATAACATATAGCTCATTCGCATTCGCTTTCTTTTGCAAATAGGCATAAAACGCCTTGTACGCTGCTTCTTCTTTCGTCATGGCAATGCTGATGCCTTCTCCGGTTGACTTCATCTCCGGCCCAACCGTTGGGTCAACTCCTGGCAGCTTGTAAGTTGAAAAGACCGGATATTTCAAGACGACGTATGGCATAACCGTCAATCCGCTCATTTTTCCGCCTGGAATGTCGACAAGTGATTTCCCAAGCAATAACTTTGTCGCAATTTGCGCAAGCGGCACGCCAGTCGTTTTACTGACGATCGGCACTGTCCGGCTGGCGCGTGGATTCACTTCAAGCACATATACGTTTCCGTCAGCAATAACGTATTGAATATTCATGATTCCTTTAAAACCAAGCTTTTTGGCGATCCGCCTCGCATAGTCGACGATGTTGGCTCTTTCTTCCTCGGTGAGCGTCTGCGCCGGCAGCCAAGCGTAGCTGTCACCGGAATGAACGCCGGCTTTTTCGACATGTTCGATAATCGTCGGAAGCAAAATGTCCGTCCCGTCTGTCACGATATCCGCTTCCGCCTCTTTTCCGTCCAAATACGCATCGATCAAAATCGGGTATGTCAACTCACCTTGTTCGATCAATGCGGCGAGCTGCGCCTCGCTCCGGATGATAAACATGCCGCGACCGCCGATCACATAAGATGGACGAAGCAGCACCGGGTAACCGATCTCCGCCGCTTTGGCTACGAGCTCTTCAGCATCGTTCGCCATCAGACCGGGCACATGCGGAATGTCGAGCTCTTCAAGCAGCTGGTAAAAGCGGTCGCGATCTTCAAGCTGATCGATGATATCGTAGGTGACACCAAGCAGCCGTACCCCTGCTTCTTCGAGTCCTTTCACTAAATTGATCGCCGTCTGACCGCCGAATTGAACGATCACATGTTGGATTTGTTCCGCTTCAATGACATCGAGGACACTCTCTAATGTCAACGGCTCAAAATACAAGCGGTCGGCAATGGCAAAATCGGTCGACACCGTTTCCGGGTTGTTGTTGATCATGATCGTCTCATAGCCTTCCTTTTGCAAAGCGAACACGCTATGGACGGAGCTGTAATCGAACTCAATCCCTTGGCCAATACGAATCGGCCCCGCGCCGATGATCAGCACTTTTTCTTTGCCACTTGCTTGTTTTCGCTCATCTTCGCCGAAATACGCGGAATAATAATAATCCGTTTCCGAATGGAACTCGGCTGCGCACGTATCGACCATTTTGTATGACGGCACGATGCCAAGTTCTTTCCGCTTGTTGCGCACCTCAAGCTCGGTTACGCTCCACGTTTCGGCCAAAAAAGCATCGCTTGCCCCTTTTTCTTTTAAGAAACGGAACATCGTTTCATCGATCGTATCGAGCGTAACGGCTGCCGCCTGCTTTTCGAGCGCAACGAGCCGTTCAAATGTACAAAGGAAGAAACGGTCAATTTTCGTCCACTCATGAATGGTTTCGACCGTCACACCGCGACGAAGCAGTTCCAAAATGGCGAAAAAGCGGCGGTCGTCTTTATTGACGAGCAGCTGTTTTAGTTCGTCATTCGTTTTTGCCGAAAGTTCCGACAAAAACAATCCATTATTTTTGCCCTCAAGCGACTGAACCGCTTTTTGGAACGCCCGTTCCATATTGCGATCGATCGCCATTACTTCTCCGGTGGCTTTCATCTGCGTGCCGAGCTTCCGGTCGGCATGCGGAAACTTGTCAAACGGCAGGCGCGGAAACTTGACAACGACATAATCCAATGCGGGCTCAAAACTGGCGTACGTTGTTTTCGTCACCGGGTTGATGAGCTCGGCGAGCGTATAGCCAACAGCCAGCTTGGCTGCGATGCGAGCAATTGGGTAGCCGGTCGCTTTTGACGCAAGCGCCGACGAACGGCTGACGCGCGGATTCACCTCGATTAAGTAATATTGTTTGCTATTTGGATCAAGGGCGAACTGAATGTTGCAGCCGCCGATGATACCTAACGCTGAAATGATTTTCACTGCTGACGAGCGGAGCATTTGGTACTCTTCGTCCGTCAGCGTCTGCGACGGCGCGACGACGATCGAGTCGCCCGTATGGACACCGACCGGATCGACGTTTTCCATATTGCAAACCGTAATGCACGTATTTGACTGATCTCGCATCACTTCATATTCAATTTCTTTAAATCCAGCGACGCTCCGCTCAATTAAACATTGCCGGATCGGGCTTTCCGCTAGCCCTTTTTCTACCAATGCAATAAACTGCTTCATATTCTCTGCGATGCCGCCGCCCGTCCCGCCGAGCGTATACGCGGGACGAATAATGATCGGAAAACCGATTTGTTCAGCAAACGCGACCGCTTCTTTGACGTTTGTCACAATTTCGCTTTCCGGCACTGGTTCGCCAAGCTCATGCATCAACGCGCGGAACGCTTCGCGGTCTTCTCCGCGCTTGATCGCTTCAATCGGTGTTCCGAGCAGTCTCACCCCGTATTTTTCGAGCACCCCGGCTTCATACAGTTGAAACGCCAAGTTGAGCCCGGTCTGGCCTCCAAACGTCGCCAGCAGCCCGTCCGGACGCTCTTTGGCGATGATCGCTTCGATCGCGTCGACGGTGAGCGGCTCAAAATACACAGCATCAGCATGGACGTCATCGGTCATGATCGTCGCCGGATTGTTGTTCACTAAAATGACACGGTATCCTTCTTCCTTTAAGGCGATGCATGCCTGCGTCCCAGAATAGTCAAACTCAGCGGCCTGGCCGATGACGATCGGCCCCGACCCAATCAGGAGAATCGACTGAAGCGAGGAATCTTTAGGCATATACTTTCTCTCCCTTTGCGACGGTTTGCAAAAATTCATCGAAAATATAGCCGGTATCTTGCGGCCCCGGATGAGCTTCCGGATGATACTGCACCGACAAAATTGGTTTATCGCGATGGATCATGCCTTCCACTGAGCCATCGTTGATGTTGATGAAACGAATGGCAAACGGCTTGCCCTCAAGGCTTTTCTCTTTGACGACATAACTATGGTTTTGCGACGTGATCATCACTTTTTGTTTTACAGCATCCCACACTGGCTGGTTGGCGCCGCGGTGCCCGAAGCGAAGCTTTTCCGTATCCGCCCCGTACGCCAAGGCAACAAGCTGATGGCCGAGGCAAATGGCTAAAGTTGGATACCGGTCGATAAGCTGGCGAATGGCTGGAAGCCGAACGCTTAGCTGTTTCGGATCTCCGGGGCCGTTTGAGAGGACAAGGCCATCCGGTTTAAGCGCATCGATCGCTTCCGGCGCCGTATCGTGCGGCACGACGGTTACTTGGCAGCCGCGTGATACGAGCGACTGTAAAATCGATTTTTTATAACCGAAATCGATTAGCACGATATGCGGTCCGCCTTGGCCGTACGTCTCCATCTTTTTCGTCGACACGGCGCACACAGGAAATGTTGTCTCTTCATCCATCACCGCTGGGATGGGCGACGAGCTTAGTTCTGCCATCATCGTTCCTTCCATGCGAATTTCTTTGACAAGGGCGCGCGTATCAACGTGAGTAAGCAGCGGAATGTTCCAGTGCCGCAAATATTCAGCCAAGCTGTATTTCACTCCATAATGAAACCCTTCGTTGCTCGCCTCATAGACGACGGCCGCTGCCACATGCGGGCGTTTGCTTTCAAAATCTTCATCATTGATGCCGTAATTGCCGATCAGTGGGTACGTAAAGACGATGATTTGATTTTTATACGACGGGTCGGTCAGCACTTCCTGATACCCAGTCATACCGGTAAAAAAAACGATCTCCCCGCTCACCTTTTTTTCAAGCGGGGTGGCAAGCTTACCGCTGAACGTTTTTCCACTGGCCAGATGCAAATACGCTTTCATTAGCGCCACCTCATCGTTTAATTTTTATAACCGTTAGAGAATTTTTATGCAAAAACAAGAATAAAAATGAAGCCGTCAACTGCCTGATTTGATTACAAGACAGCCGAGGCGTTGGCATTCTTCAATGTTGCCGTTAAAATATCCACTGCTTGATCGATTTCGTCTTTCGTCACGACAAGCGGTGGCAACAGTCGGATCACCTTCGGTCCGGCCGGCAAAACGAGCAAGCGGCTTTCATGAATCAAAGGCAACAGTGGAGCGATTTCCGTTTGACATTCCACCCCAACAAGCAGTCCGAGTCCGCGCACGTCCTTGACAATTTCAAGCGGGGAGAGCGCCTCGTTTAACCGCCCAAGCAAGTAGCTTCCTTTTTCTTGAACCTCTTGTAAAAATGCCGAATCGAACACGACTTCAAGTGTCGCCTTGGCGGCGGCCATCGCGATCGGGTTGCCGCCAAACGTCGACCCGTGCACTCCAGGGCCGAATGAATCTTTTAAAAACGCCTTGCCGATCATTGCACCGACCGGAATGCCGCTGCCCAGTCCTTTGGCGACCGTCATAATATCCGGCTCAATGCCAAAATGTTGATACGCAAACGGCTTCCCGGTCCGACCGATGCCGGTTTGTACTTCGTCAATGATCAAGAGCGCACCGTATTTTTGACATAGCTCGGCAGCTGTTTGCAAAAACACTGGATCAATCGGGCGGACACCACCTTCTCCTTGAACGATCTCGAGCATCACTGCCGCGATCTCATCGTTCATCGCTTTCTCGAGCGCGCTCGCATCGTTAAACGGCAAGTGTATAAATTCCGGCAATAATGGACCAAATCCGCTATGCACTTTCTCTTGCCCGGTCGCGGCCATCGTCGCAAACGTTCGGCCGTGAAACGACTGATGAAATGTGATGACTTTATGCCTTCCCGTATGTTTGCGTGCCAGCTTCAACGCCGCTTCGTTCGCCTCGGCTCCGCTGTTGCAGAAAAAGACGTAATTGCCGGCGCTGTGGGCAACAAGCTGGGAGGCGACTTCTTCTTGAATCGGAATCGTAAACAAGTTTGATACGTGCCAATATTGGTTCAGCTGCTCTTCAATTGCTTTCTTGACGTGCGGATGACGATGGCCGAGGTTACAAACAGCAATGCCAGACACGAAATCGAGATATTGTTTTCCATTGACATCAGTCACAACCGTCCCTTCTGCCGATTGAACAGAAATTTTCCAACGGTTGTAGGTTGGAAACAGTGCGCTCATAAATATGCCCCCACTTCTTTACGGATTGTTGTCCCGTGCCATGTTCCTTGCTCATAAAACGGCGTTTTGCCGCTGACAATCATCACTTTCGGCAACGCATCGGATAAGGCGGAGAGCGCCGCTTTCACTTTCGGGATCATCCCGCCGGTGATGACACCGTCTTTGAGCAGCTGCTCGACCGTTTCCGCTGTTGCTTCCCCGATGAGCGTCCCGTCTTGCAAAAGGCCGGGCACGTTCGTCACAAACGCGAGCTGATTGGCGCCGATGGCTGCCGCGATCGCCCCTGCTGCCGTGTCCGCATTAATGTTGTACGTTTGTCCGCTCCGACCAACGCCAAGCGGTGAAATGACCGGTATGTAGTTTGCGGCAAGTAGCGTTTGCAGCAAATCGACGCGAACAGCTGTGACGCGGCCGACGTAGCCAAGCTTAATCCCGTCAATCGGTTCCGCTTCAAGCAGCCCTCCGTCTACCCCTGAAATGCCCACTGCCGGTAAACCGTGCTGTTTGAACATCGTGACGAGCTGCTTGTTCACTTTACCGGACAGCACCATTTCCACAACGGCAAGCACCTCTTTCGTCGTTTTGCGCAAACCATTGACAAATTCGCTTCGCACGTTCAACTGTTTCAGCATCTTTCCAATCTCCGGCCCGCCACCGTGGACGATGACGACATTCATCCCTTGTTCGCGCATCGTTTTCACGCTGGCAAAAAAAGCGGGAGATAGCTCATCAAGCACGCTGCCGCCGCATTTGATCACGACCGTGTTCTCCATTTTCCTCTCCCCTTATGTCCGGTAACTGGCGTTAATTTTCACGTAATCATATGTTAAGTCGCAGCCCCATGCAATGCCAAAGCCCTCACCTAAATGAAGGTCGACATCAATGACGATCATGTCGTTTTGCAAGTAGGCGACCGCTTCCTCTTCCGAAAAAGGCTGCGGCTCGCTCCCTTTTAACATCACGATCGGCCCGATGGCAACATCGACATTTGCAGGATCAACATCAGCATCAGCATAACCGATCGCGCCGATGATCCGCCCCCAATTGGCATCCGCACCGTAGACAGCTGTTTTTACCAAATTGGACCCGACGATTTGCTTAGCGATTTTTTTCGCCTCATCATCCGTTTTCGCTCCGTGAACGCGCACTTCAATGAGCTTCGTTGCCCCTTCGCCGTCTTTGGCAATTTGTTTCGCCAAATCTTCGCACGTTTTCCGCAGCGCTTCGTAAAAGTTTTCCCAGTCCGGGTGGTCCGGCGTCAGCTCATCGTTTCCGGCCAAACCGCTCGCCATGACAACAACCATATCGTTCGTCGACGTATCGCCGTCGACTGTAATTTGGTTAAACGAGACATCGGTAATCGAACGCAGCGCCGCCTGCAGCACTGGCGACGAAATGTTGGCGTCGGTCGTAATGAACGCGAGCATCGTCGCCATGTTCGGGTGAATCATCCCCGATCCTTTCGCTGCCCCACCAACGATAACCGTTTTGCCATCGACCTTCGTTTCATAGCACGCGTGTTTCATCACCGTATCGGTCGTTAAAATCGCTGTTTGAAATGCTTCAGCGTTCGCTATCATCGCTCCGGGAGCGAGCTTTTCGATGCCGGCACGGATTTTTTCCATCGGCAAGTGTTCACCGATCACACCGGTCGATGCTACCGCCACATAGTGCGGAGCGAAGCCAAACTGTTTCGCACATAAGTCGCGCATCTCATACGCATCGCGAAGGCCCTGTTCACCGGTGCAGGCGTTCGCGCACGAGCTGTTGACGATAACCGCCCGCAATTTTTGCTCAACCGCAAGGCTTGCTTGCGTCACTTTCAGCGGTGCAGCTTGAAAATGGCTTTGTGTATACACAGCGGCAGCCGAAGCTGGCACGTCGCAAACGATCACCCCTATATCTTTTTTGGAATGATGCAACCCGGCATGCACCCCAGCCGCCTGAAACCCTTTCGGCGTGACGACCGTTCCACCAGCAAGCGCCGTCACTTGCGCCGTTTGTTTCGTTACCGTCATCGTTTCGTTCCCCCTTCCCTCACGCTCACGGATAAGTCGGCAGGAAGCATAGGCCCTCGACCTCATCCCATCCCATCATCAGATTGAAATTTTGCACTGCCTGCCCAGCAGCGCCTTTCATTAAGTTATCGATCACTGACACGACCGTCACCCGTCCTGTCCGCTCATCATAAGCGAGGCCAATATCGCAATAGTTGGAGCCGTACACTTCTTTCGTCGCCGGGAACTGTCCTGGCTGGCGAATGCGGACAAACGATGCATCTTCATAACTTGTTTTATATAAATCTATTAAGTCGTTCAGCGAAAACGGCTGCTTCACCTTCGCGTATATCGTCGACATAATGCCCCTTGTCATTGGAATCAAGTGGGTGCTGAACGTAATCGGCTTCATCGCTCCGTTCCACGTTCCAAGCATTTGCTCAATTTCTGGAATATGTTGGTGGGCATTCACTTTATAAATTTTCACGTTTTCGTTTACTTCCGAAAAATGCGTCCCAAGCCCGGCTTTTCGCCCCGCACCGGATACACCCGACTTGGCGTCAACGATAATCGAGTCCTCTTCAATGAGTCTTTCTTTTACAAGCGGTGCTAAACCAAGCAACGTCGCCGTCGGATAACAGCCTGGATTCGATAGAAGCTCGGCCTCGCGCACCGCATCCCGGTTCCACTCTGTCAATCCGTACACCGCCCGCTTTAAATACGCAGCCGGCGCCGCCTCACGCCCGTACCATCGCTCGTATACCGCTCCATCCTTCAAGCGAAAATCTCCCGACAAATCAATCACTTTCACTCCGCGGTCAACAAGCGCTGGCGCCCACTCTCCCGATACTCCGGGCGGCGTAGCGAAAAAAACCGCGTCATACTTGGCAAGCGCTTCGATATCAAGTTTATGCAATACCGCCCCGTCAACCGCCCCGACGTGCGGGAAGCTTTCCGATAAATGCACCCCATCTTGTGACGACGAGTAGACGTCACAGCGATCAACGTGCGGGTGAGCTTGCAACAGGCGGAACAGCTCTGCACCGCTGTATCCTGTCGCCCCAATAATCGCCACCTTCATCCCGTCCACCTACCTATATGCTTCATGTAGTTCTCATTATAATACTGCATAAAAATAAAATCAAATGTATATTTAATAATTTTTGAAGATTTTTTCTCTCCTTTGTTCGCTAAACGGTGAAACAATGAAAACAGAAGCAATCGCGAAATCATACTTTTCCATCTATGCTCTTTCTCCGCTCAGACGCCCAATTTGTCACAAACGGTTCCGAGAATGTTCAACAATTTTTCAATCTTTCCACTGTCCTTATATTGACTTCCCTTTTTCTTACTGTAAAATTTTTTATAACGGTATATGATATAGAAGGTTGTGATGGGATGGAACATGTATCTGTAGAACTGCGGGAGTTACTTTCGGCGATTTACCGCACGATTCCGGTCAAAAAAGGAATGTACTTGTTCCAAGAAGGGGAAAAAGCAGATGAGCTTTACTATATTCAATCAGGCAAAATTCAAATTAGCAAAACGAACATGGATGGACAGGAGCTGACGTTGCGCATTTGCAGCCAAGGGGATTTGATCGGCGAACTGACGCTCTTTTGTCCCGGCGCCCGCTATATGCTGACGGCGAAAGCGCTCGAAGACAGCGTCGTTTCCGCTATTCCGCGCGAGGTGATTGAAAAAGAGCTCTCTGACAATCCGAAGTTGGCGATCGAGTTTATGAAATGGATGAGCCTCCACTTCCGCAAAACACAGACGAAATTCCGCGATCTCATTTTGCACGGCAAAAAAGGAGCGCTTTATTCGACGCTCATCCGTTTGTGCAACAGCTATGGCGTCATGAAGGAAGATGGCATTTTGATCGACATTCCGCTCACCAACCAAGAGCTCGCCAACTTTTGCGGCACCGCCCGCGAGGTTGTCAACCGCATGCTCGGTGACTTGCGGAAAAAAGGCGTCATCTCCGTGCAAAAAGGAAAAATTCGTGTCCACAACTTGCAATACTTGCGCGATGAAATTGCCTGCGAAGGCTGTCCACCCGAACTGTGCAGCATCGACTGATGAGCGGGAGACAGCTAACAATCAAGGACTGGCTCAAAAGAACATCTCCTCCCTAACAAAACGTGACTAGAGAATCGCGAAGTCGTTCGTAGTGAGAAAGGGTGTCTCATCGCTTTTGAGACACCCTCTTTATCATGCATTTATTTCATGATGTTTGATTTTTTCCTAATCGAACAATCCTTTGAACAAACGCCCATCGTACCGCCTCAATTGCTCATGTTTTGAATGACTTCTAAGATTTTTCCCGATGCCCTTTTTTCATATATATCCAACTCAACTCTATCATCCTCTTTGATCCATTCGTATCTTCTTACCTGTTCTTTTACTGAAAAAATGATTGTTCTCACCCAATCAATGACCAGACAAGACAAAGCGTGCTGAGAGTTGCGTCTCTTAACGAAAAGAAAAACCTCCAAATGGTCGTTGCTGTCTCTCATTTGGGGAGCTCACTCAAGAATAGAGAACGATCATCGCGATGAAAAAGTATGCCGCGTTGGCGATTTCCAAGATTCCTAGTTTCATGATCGGCAGCGCTTTGCCGTATAAGTATACAGCACGGACGACGCTCGGCGCGTAAGCCAAAACGGCAAACGTCTCGCCGGTGGCGATCAAACCGGCAACCAACAAGGCGTGATAGCCCCATGACAGCCATTTGTACCGCTCGTTTTTCTTTTCACGAATCATCGTTTTGACATAGAACGTGCTGCCGATGAAAAAGAGGAAGGAAAACACAGCCAATTCGAACGCTTCTAACGTCAACTCCCCACGCCCAACATAAAAGGCACCTAGGCCACCGATACAAAACGCCCCGATGGCCGCGACATCATTCCAGAAAGCGCGTTCGTTCTTTTTCCGGCTATAATAGGTGTTTACTAGGAAAAACGGGATCATCGCCAATCCGAAGAAAACAAGGGCCGGCCGTTGCCAAAGGGAAACGGCAAGCGCCGGCGCCGCGATGGCGCCATAGCGGATGGCAGCGGGTACGTACGGCTCTTTTCGTTTCGTTTTGACTGCCATCAACAGCGGGTATGTCGCCAAATAGAGCGCAAGCCAAGCAATAAACAACGGCACGTGAATCCACGAAACCCCACCGGCGTAGGCGCCGAGCCAAAACGGGATGATGAGCATCGCCCAAGCGCCATGCTGTTTTGGCATCACCCATTTGCTTTTGTTCGCCATCGCTCTCACCCCCCGCTCACTGGTGGAATAAAGGCAACTGTGTCGCCCGTTTGAAGCGGTGCATCATCGTGCGCATACTCCTCATTGACCGCTGTCATGACACGCTCAAGCGATAAGCTGTAACGCGCTTCCACTTCTTCTTTCAGCTTCCCTACCGTTTCTGGGACGTGCGGCCATGTTACTTGCCGCTCGCCCACTTGTTCACCCAAATGGGCAAAAAACAAGAGACGGATCATGGTTCATTCACCTCCGGTTTTCCGGACGGATATGCTTTTGTTTCCAGTTGATCGCCAATCCATGCGCTGCCATCTTCCCATTGTTCTTTTTTCCAAATCGGCACAATTTGTTTGATCCGTTCGATGGCGTAGCGGTTCGCTTCATACGCTTCCGCACGATGCGGCGAGGAAACCGCGATGACGACGGCGATGTCGCCGATCTCGAGGCGTCCGATCCGGTGGGTAATCGCTGTTTTTGCTCCCGGCCATTTTTCCGCGATTTCCGCCCCGATTTGCGCCAGCATTTTCTCTGCCATCGACACGTACGCTTCATATTGTAAAAAGAGCGTCCGCTTGCCGTTCGTCCATTCGCGCACCGTGCCGGCAAACACAGCAACTGCTCCCGCTTCCGGACGCATCACTTTTTTCATCACAGCCTCGACCGAAATCGGCTCGGACGTGATGGAAAATAACGATTCGGTCATGTCCGCATTCTCACCTCATTCATTAACCATGGGATATATCGGGCATCATCAGCCATCGAAAACACCGGGTGCGGCAACGGTCGAGAAAGAGGTTCCCAAGCGATGACGGCGCGGATGTTAGCGAGGTGCTGAAGCGATGCCCAATCTTCCTCGGAGCGCACAAGCACCACTTTCGGATGCGGCGCCTGCTTATAGCCTTCGACCAGCACGAGGTCCAGCCGAAGCGGAGCATAAAGCGCCAAAACATCATCCAACCGCCACAACGGTCGGCGGAGGTGCAGCTGCAACAGCCCGTCCCCTTCCACCGCTGTCGCCACCGCCCCAGCCCGCTCATGACGGACGGAATCGACGCCTTCCGGCCGTGCAGGCTCGCCGCCATGGCCATGATGCTTCACCGTCCCGACGCGCCATCCTTCCCGGACAGCGGCCGCCACCCATTTTTCGACGAGCGTTGTCTTGCCCGTATGTTTATAGCCGACAACTTGCCAGACATTCATTCGCTCGATCCCTCGTCATCATCGAGCAGCCATACGTCCACTTCGTCATCCTTAGCGAACCCTCTCGTCCCGCCTGGCAGCACCATCAAGGCGTTGGCCGCCGCGAGCGAGGTGACGATGTTCGACTTATCCATGCCGACCGGTTTGACGATGAGTCGCCCATCGATCGCTTCGACGCGGCTGCGCACGAAGCGGGTGAACGGATTCGGCTTTGGAAAATCGGCGCCAAGCGTCGCTTTCACTTTCTTCAAATACGGCTTGGTAGAAAACAAGCGCGTCCGCACGACCGGGCGGACAAACAGTTCATAGCCGACATAGCATGCCGATGGGTTGCCAGATAGCCCAAACAGCAGCTTGCCATTCCACTCGGCGACGGTCGTCACGCTTCCCGGGCGCATGGCGATTTTGTTAAACAAAACGTTCGCCTGAAGCCGCTCGTAAATGGCGGGCAAATAGTCGTAATCGCCGACCGAGACGCCCCCGGTCGTAATGAGCATGTCCACTTGGTCGAGCGCCTCGCGCACGGCGTGAAAGCATGCGTCAAGGTCATCGGCCAGCTGGCCAAAATAGATCAGCTCAGCGCCGCTTTTTAGTGCCTGTGCCTCAATCATGTAGGCGTTGCTGTTACGGATTTTCCCTGGAACGAGCGGTTCAGAGACATCAAGCAGCTCGCTGCCGGTCGCAAACAATCCGATCCGCGGTTTTTTCGCCACCTTCACTTCGGCATAGCCGAACGTCGCCAACAGCGCCGCCACTCCCGGATTGATGCGCGTTCCTTTTTTGACAAGCGGCGTCCCTTTTTTTGCGTCCTCCCCTTGAAACGAGATGTTGTCTCCTGGGCGGAACGGGCGCTTAATCGACATATACGTTTTTCCATCCCGTTCATACTGTTTGGTCAGCTCCAACATGACGACCGCATCGCATCCATTCGGAATTTGTGCCCCAGTCATTAGACGCACCGCTTGAAACGGACCGACCGTCTTGGTGGCGACTTGTCCGGCGCCGATTGCCTCAATCACCTCAAACTCTACTGGATGGTTCAGCCCCGCCTCTTGCGAATCAGCGGCGCGAATGGCAAATCCGTCATACGGGGAGCGGTCAAACGGCGGCACGTCATGGTCGGCGCACAAATCTTCCGCCAAATAGCGGCCATACGACTGCCGAAGCGGCACCGTTTCCTCTTCCCCCACCCCGGCATAGCACATCACCCGATTGATCGCTTCCGCTACGGGAATCGGGGTTCGTCTTTCGACCATGTCTCTCTCTCCTTTCGATCCTACGGCTGGCGGCAACGATATCATTCTTTTAACGTTGTTGCCATTGTTGCAGCTGTTTGATGCCTTCTGCCAACTTTTCATCAACGACACTCGCATCGGCAATATGTCGCAAAATCATCTCCCGCGTTTCGCTGAACAAAGAGGCCGATTGTTCGAGCTCTTGCATCACTTCATCCGCATAGCGGTATTGTTCTTGAATATAGTTTAGCACGTCCTTGGCCCGATTTTCGACTTGATCGATCAGCTCCCTCATCGCCGACCATTTGCGAGCTGTATGGATGCTCATTTGGACAACCGTTTCGATCAGAGACGAAATAGCTTCCGTCTGCTCTAGCGACCGCTCAATTTCCTGCTGCACGGCATCGGTTAACTGATGAATCGTTTCCGTGCTGTCCGCCGTATGCTCAGCCAACTTTCTCACTTCAGCAGCGACGACGGAAAACCCTTTTCCATGCTCCCCGGCACGGGCGGCTTCGATCGAGGCATTTAATGCAATCAAATTTGTCTGTCCAGCGATTTCTTTAATCACTTTCACAATTTGTTCAATCTCTTGCGAACGGCCGCGCAACCGATACATTGCGGCCGACGTCGCCTCCATCTCGCTGCCGAGCTGCCCCATCGCCTTCTCCATTTCCCCTGACATGCGGATGCCTTCTTTTGCTGCCGCGACCATCTGGCCAGCTGTCTCCGCCAATGAGTTTCCTTGTTCGCACAGACGGTCGGAGATCGCGTATGATGACTTGCTGAGCGTACTGACATTATCGACTTTTTCTTTCGTTCGGTCAACGAGTCGGCCTAATTCATGATGTTGTCCGTTGACCACCTCATGTTGATGAACGATTTCCTGCAACTCCCCGAGCAAGCCGGCCACCGTCTCGTGAATCGATTCCTTCTGTCTAGTGAGCTCGTCTTTCATCTCGGCGATTTGTTGCTCTAGCTTCGCTTTTTCCTCCTCCCACTGCCGTCCTTTCACCAACGGCCACATACCCGTCTCCCCTTTTTCTGTTTATGGAACTCATTCTTTTGTCAAAATGTTGTATGTTACCTACTGAGCATGTATTCTTTCGATTATGAAGCGGACACTTCCTTCCATAAGCAGTCAGCAAAAGTCCGCTTTTCTTTATTGTACGATAAAGAAGAAGAAGGCTGTTGTGATGTTTATCACACGCAACACTGTCCACTTTTTTTCGTATATGTGAGATCCATCACAACACCTTAGCGGCAAACACGTTATGCTGAAACTGTAACGATTTGATCAATGGAGGGATCCGAAATGGAACAGCGTTTTACCGAACAATCGTTGATTGGTGATATTGTTACGCAATTTCCGAAAGCAGCTGACTTATTTAAAGCACGACGCATTGATTTTTGCTGCGGTGGACAGCGCCCGTTAAAAGAAGCCATTGAAGAGCGCGGACTTGATGGCGAAGCGCTCCTTCGCGAGCTGAACGCCCTTTATGCGGAGGCACAAAACAAGCCGACTGGAAACTGGAGCGAAGCGCCGCTGACCGACTTGGTCGATCATATCGTCAGCACACACCACCGCTATTTGAACGAAGAACTGCCGCAGCTCAGCCCATATGTCACAAAAGTATTGCGCGTACACGGCATGCACCACCCGCACCTTTCTCGCGTGCATAAACTGTTCCATGAGTTAAAAATGGAGCTTGAGCAACACTTGATTAAAGAAGAAACAGGAGCTTTTCCGCTCATTTTACAATTTGCCGACAACCCATCGCCGGAAAACCGAGAGGCGGTCGAGCGGGCCGTTCGCGAACTCGTCAATGAACATGACGCAGCCGGCGATTTGATCAAAGAAATTCGCGAAATCACAAACGACTTCACCCCGCCGGAAGACGCGTGCGGCACATATCGGCTCGTTTACAGCCGACTCGCGGCGCTCGAAGAAGATTTGTTTACCCACATCCATTTAGAAAACAACGTCCTCTTCCCGCGCGTGTTGGCAGCGGTGAAGGCGTAAGCAAGCCAAACCATTCCCCCATTTCTAAGGTAAAGGCAGGCGCGTCGAGCGATAAAAAGCGGGGCTGCTTCTTCGATGGAAAGAGCAGCCCCGCTTCTTTGTTACCCCCCAATATACGACATTTCAATTTTCACCCGTTGTTTCGCCGTTTCTTCCGTCCGTTCTTCTGAATAGCGGTCTGTCCGCTGGTTCCAAACCGCGGTGATTAACGACTTCAGTTCCTCTTTCGTTGCCCCAGCGCGCAGTTTATCTTTCAACGACACGCCTTTCGAGGCAAACAAACACGTATACAGCTTCCCGTCTGCAGAAATGCGCGCTCTTGTGCAGCTTCGACAAAACGTTTCCGTCACTGAGGCGATGAAACCGACTTCCACCTCCGTGCCGACGTAGCGGTAGCGGCTCGCCACCTCGCCGAAATACGCTTTTTCGATCGGTTCGAGCGGATGCATGGCGTTGATTTGCTCATACATCTCTTTTTTCGTCACGACATGGGAGTAATCCCAGCCGTTGGTCGTGCCGACGTCCATAAATTCAATCAAGCGGAGCGGAATGCCTAAGTCTTTAAAATACGACGCCATCGGCACGATTTGCGAGTCATTCCACCCTTTTTTGACGACCATGTTCACTTTGACGCCGAGTCCCGCCGCCCGGGCGGCTTCAATGCCTTTTAACACAGGAGCGACGCCGACGCCGATGCCGTTCATTTTGCGGAAAATATCATCATCTAACGCATCCAAGCTGACGTTGACGCGCTTCAACCCGGCTTCTTTCAACCGCTGCGCCCATTTCACTAAATGAACACCGTTGGTCGTCAAGCCGATATCGCGCAGGCCGGGAATCGCAGACAGCCGGGCAACAAGCGCGTCCAAATCACGCCTTAAGAGCGGTTCGCCCCCTGTCAGGCGGATTTTTTCGACGCCAAGCTCAACAAAACATTCCGATAGAAGCGCCATTTCCTCGACCGTCAACAGCTCGCCTTCCGTCAAAAAGCGAAAATTCGGCCCGAACACCTCAGCCGGCATGCAATAGATGCAGCGAAAGTTGCATTGGTCGATCACCGATAACCGCAAATCGCGAAGCGGGCGAGACAGGCGATCCATGACGTCCGTCCGGTTGCGCTCGCTCATCGCGCTCCCTCCTTTCTGTTTCGTTCGCCGCACGATGTTGTCAGGCGGCTTTTTTTATTCCCGTAAACGACCAAGTTTCGTCGCAAAGACCAATAAACTAAATGACAATCCAATCGTGACCGCTACCCATGCCCATGCTAACTCCATCCTTCCCGATTCCATGGCCATGTAGACGGCAGTCGGGATCGTTTGCGTTTTTCCCGGAATATTGCCAGCAAACATGAGCGTTGCGCCAAACTCCCCAAGGCTGCGTGCAAACGACAGCACCGCCCCGGATAATAACGCGTGTCTGGCAAGCGGCAGCGAAATATGCCAAAAGACTTGGCGCTCATTCGCCCCATCGATGCGCGCCGCCCCTTCAATGGTTGGATCGACCGCTTCAAGCCCGGTTTTGGCCGCCTGATACATGAGCGGGAATGACACAACCACGGCGGCCATCACCGCCGCGCCGGGCGTAAACAGTATAGTGGTGTGAAACGACGATTCTATCCATTGGCCAATGGGGCTATGTCGGCCAAACAAGACGACGAGCAAAAAACCGACGACCGACGGCGGCAGCACCAACGGCAGCATAAATACCGTCTCCACCACTGTCTTGCCGCGAAACCGACGGCGCGCCATCCATCTCGCTGCCGCTGTCCCTAAGACCGCGACAATCAAGCCGGCGAGAAGCGATACTTTTATCGATAACCAAACTGGTGACCAAAACGCTGTCATGAATCAACCTCTCTTTGCCACATCCCCATCTACTATACGGAAACAAGCAGACAAACGCTGTGACACTACTCACAATGATTGTATCATAGGAGTGGGAAAATCCGGTTTAGAAAAATTTGTGACAACCTGCACAAAAAAAGTGGCAAAGGGTGATTTTTTTCACTCTGTCTCTGCTGTGATTTTTTTTACAATAGAATTAGCCGAACAAATGGAGGTGTCAATCATGGAACGGCAAAGCCGCACAGCGGCGAACCGCGATTTTTCCCTCTTGCGCTCATGGCTGCAATCGTCGAAAAAAGTGATCCCGCTTCGCAAACATTCGTTTTTATTTCAAGAAGGGATGCCCGCCAATGAGCTGTATTTGATTCTGTCCGGCAAGGTGCAAGTAAGCAAAATTTGTCCGGACGGAAAAGAAATGTGTTTCCGCATTTGTGGAAGCGGGGAAATTGTCGGCGAACTGACGCTGTTTACGGACGATCCACGTTATTTATTGACCGCCAAAGTGATTGAACCGGGTGAAGCAGCGGTAATGAATAAAAATGAATTAGAAGAGCAGTTGCTGATCAATCCCACCCTTACCCTTGAATATATGCGCTGGATCAGCAAGCATGCCCGACGGACGCAAACAAAGTTTCGTGACTTGATTATGAACGGCAAAAAAGGGGCGCTCTATTCAACACTTATTCGCTTATGCAACAGTTATGGCGTCCCGCTTGAAGACGGAAGCATCTTCATTGATTTAACGTTAAAAAACCAAGACTTGGCCAACTTTTGCGGCACGACGCGTGAAAGCGTCAATCGGATGCTCAATGCATTAAAGCAAGACGGAATTATTTCGATGAAGCGAGGGAAAATTACTGTTCACGACTTGAACTATTTAAAAACGGAAATCCAATGTGAAGACTGCCCGCCAGACATTTGTTGCATTGAATAAAATGAACAAAACTTAGAGGGCTGTCCTAAAAGAGTTACCCCCCTTTATGGACAGCCCTGCTTTTTCCCTAAATTTTTTTCGCCCGCATCCGGCGATAGACGACGTAATGCCGGTTTAAATATGTCAGCGGGATACTCCACACATGCACGAGACGGGTAAACGGCCAAATGCCAAATAACAGCAAGGCGGAGAGAATATGAATTTGAAATCCAATCGGCGCATCACTGACAAGCTGCGGCAGCGGCCGAAACGTTAAAAGACCGCGAAACCAAGGGCCAATCGTATCTCGATAATCGAACGTTCCCCCGGTCGCTGTATATCCGACCGTATTTGTAAACCCTGTCAAAATGACAATCGTTAGGAGCAGCAATACAACGAGATCGCTTTTGCTGCTATGGCGGAGAAGGCGGCGAACGCTAAACCGGCGCCATAAAAGCAATACTACCCCAATTACAGTCGCAACCCCGGCAGCGCCGCCAAACCAGACCGCCCCAAAATGATACATCTCCTCGGTAATCCCGATTGATTCATAAAACGTCTTCGGCACTAAAATGCCGGCGACATGGCCGAAAAACACAAAGAGAATGCCCCAGTGAAAAAGAACGCTTCCCCAACGCAACCGTCGTTTCTCAAGAAACTCACTTGACTTGGCCGACCAGCCAAATTGATCAGTATTGTAACGGTAAATGTGGCCAGCGACAAATAACGTCAACATGATATACGGATAGATCACCCAAAGAAACTGATCAAGCAGTGTCATGTGGCCTCCTCCGCTCTCATTGGAATATCCACCCCTCTTGTTTCCTCAAAGAAAGCAGCCATGCCGGCAAGGCAGCCGTCCAAAACAAAGAAATACGGGTGGTCGACCTCCTGCAACCTGTCCGCCAGCCCCTTGATGGCTTTCTGGTGGGCGAGAAGGACGTTTTTCGCATCGTTGACTGGGGCGACAGCGGCAAACTCAAGCATGAGCGGCAAATAATCTGGCAGCTCATCCCCTGTCAGTTCCAAACCAGCGCGCCGAAATGCTTCTTTTAGTTTTAACAGCGCTTGGCCGCGCTCTTTTTGATCGCCAAACAAGTAGTACGTGATATACATCGTCGTTCGATCGCTCAAATCAAACGTTCTCACATAGAGCTCACATAGCTCGTCAATCTCTTTTGTTTTCGCGTAGTCAAGAAACTGTAAAAACCGTTTGCGAGCGGTATGGTTGGCGAGCTGAGAAATTTCATAAAACAGCCGGTCGTCTTCGAGCCATTCTCGTTCCGGATATTGCAACAAAATGGAAGCAAGCTTAAATAGTTTCTGATGCTCTTCCATCCTCATCCCCCCAATAAAATTGGTAAAAACTTTCCGCATCATATCCAGAGCAGCCGGAACAAGACTCCATAAACGCATAGCCCGCTGTCCCTTGACTGTAAAACGCATTGCCGGCTTTCTCCCGATGGGAAGATGGAATGACATAGCGGTCGGAATATTTCGCGACAGCCGAAAGCTTATACATTTCCTTGACCGTATGTTCATCCATTCCGACTTTCTCGAGAATACTCCGGTCCGGTTCTTTTCCTAAGTTCACCGCCCGCATATAGCTGCGCATGGCCACCATTTTTTTCAACACCGTGCGGATGACCTCAGTGTCGCCGGCAGCCAACAAATTAGCCAAATACTCAATCGGGATGCGCATTTGGTCAATCGCCGGGAAAATCACATGCGGATGAATGTCGTCCAGTCCACCGTCAAACGCCCCCATGATCGGGCTAAGCGGTGGAATATACCAAACCATCGGCAACGTCCGGTATTCCGGATGAAGCGGGAGCGCGATCTTTTGCTCGACGGCAAGCTTATAAACCGGTGAGCGTTGCGCTGCTTCAATCCAATCGTCCGTATACCCCGCTTCACGTGCCGCTTCAATCACGTCCGGATCATACGGATTTAAAAAGATGCGCAAATGGGCGTGGTACAGCTCCTTTTCATCTTGGACCGAAGCGGCCGCCTCAACTTGATCCAAATCGTAAAACACAATGCCGATGTAACGGAGACGGCCGACGCACGTTTCTGAACAAACCGTCGGCAATCCTGCTTCAATACGCGGAAAACAAAATGTACATTTCTCTGCCTTATGCGTTTTCCAATTAAAGTACACTTTTTTATATGGACAGCCGGTCACACAAAACCGCCAACTCCGGCACGCATCATGATCAACGAGCACAATGCCGTCCTCATCTCGCTTATAAATCGCCCCTGATGGACAAGAAGAGACGCAAGGCGGGTTTAAACAATGTTCGCAAATGCGCGGCAAATACATCATAAATGTTTGTTCGAACTCAAATTTCACTTTCTCTTCAATGCCTCTTACGTTCGGGTCGCGTTTTCCTGTTTCATATACCCCGGCCAAATCGTCTTCCCAGTTCGGCCCCCACGTGATGTCCATGTATTCGCCAGTCAGCTGCGACTTAGGCCGGGCGACAGGCTGGTGCTCCCCTTCCGGGCGGTTGATCAGCTGTTCATAATCGTATGTCCAAGGCTCATAGTAATCGTCGATCACCGTCATATCGGGGTTGTAAAAAATGTTTAACAGTTTATTCACCCGGCCGCCAGCGCGTAGCTCGAGCTTCCCGTCTTTGAGCACCCAGCCTCCTTTATGCGCATCTTGGTTTTCCCATTCTTTCGGATAGCCGATGCCCGGTTTCGTTTCCACGTTGTTCCACCACATATATTCCGCCCCGGGACGATTCGTCCATGTATTGTTGCATGTAATGCTACACGTGTGGCAACCGATGCACTTGTCCAAATTCATGACCATCCCAAACTGCGCTCTAACTCTCAAGCCAATCCACTTCCCTTTTTTCAAGTTTGCGGATCATCACTTGCTCGTCCCGCTGGTTTCCTGTCGGCCCATAATAATTGAAGCCGTAGCTTAATTGCGCATAGCCTCCAATCATTTGCGTCGGTTTAACATGGATGCGGGTCGGACTGTTAAATGTGCCGCCGCGCAGTTTGCTAATTGGCGAGCCGGGCACGTTAATATGGCGTTCCTGCACGTGATACATAAACGCGACTCCACGCGGCAGGCGATGGCTGACGACTGCCCGGGCGATGACCACCCCATTGCGGTTGTACATTTCAATCCAGTCGTTGTCAGCAATGCCGGCTTCTGCGGCATCTTCTTTGTTCATCCAGACAGTCGGCCCGCCGCGGAACATCGTCAACATCGGCAGCGTATCCCAATATGTGCTGTGGTACGACCATTTAAAGTGCGGCGTCAAATAACGAAGTGTGATTTCTTTGCCACTGACACGCGGACGCCGGTCATGGTCGTAAAAAGCAAGCTTTCGAAGCGGCGCTTTAAACGTCGGCAATTCTTCCCCAAACTCAAACATAATTTCATGGTCTAAGTAGAAATGCTGCCTACCTGTCAACGTCCGCCAAGGAATCAATCGTTCGACGTTCGTCGTAAACGGAGAGTAGCGACGATTTCCGGTTTCGCTTCCGCTAAAGACAGGGGTCGTCAACACTTGCCGCGGTTGAGCAGTGATAGCCTGAAAGGTAATATGTTCCTCGGCTCGTTCAACGACTAAATCTTTTAACGGCTGCATCGTCTTTTTCTCCATTTCTCCCCACGCTTTGAGGGCCAAGGAACCGTTCGTTGTGCTTGAAAGAGCCAAAATGGCTTCTGCGGCATCCCGGTCTGTCAACAAACTCGGACAGTCTTGATACGGGCCTTCTAGCGCTGAAGAACCGAGCGTATCAAGCAGCCATTTGTATTCTTCCTTGGCATCCCAACTGAGCCCTTTCGCCCCGATTTGTTCACGGACGATCGGGCCAAGCGCCACAAACTTGTTGTATATTTCCTTATAATCCCGCTCTACAATATGCAGGCGCGGAAAATTCACTCCCGGAACCGGCTCTGTCGTTCCATCTTTCCAATCGTTTACCACCCCAAACGGCTGCGCGATCTCATCGCGTGTATCATGCAACAGCGGGGTAGCGACGACATCTGACACCGGCTTCGAAAAATAGTGGGCTGCCAGCTCAGAAAATGTTTTGGCCAAGCCTTTAAAAAAGTCCCAATCCGATTTTGCTTCCCACGGTGGGGCAATGGCGGGATTGAACGGATGGACAAACGGGTGCATATCCGTGCTGCTGACATCATATTTCTCATACCACGTCGCCGCTGGAAGAACGATGTCCGAATATAGCCCGGTTCCGGCCATACGGAAATCAATGTTGACCATTAAATCCAGTTTGCCTTCCGGCGCGTTCTCATCCCAAACGATCTCGCTCGTTTTCAGGTCATCATTTTGTTCGCTTAAATTGGCATGATGGGTTCCGAGCAAATGTTTCAAAAAGTATTCGTGTCCTTTTGCTGAACTGCCGATGAGGTTTCCGCGCCAGACAAACATCACGCGTGGAAAATTGACCGGATCGGACGGATTTTCAATGGCAAACTTGATGTTCCCTTTTTTAATTTGCTCAACAACATACTGAACAGCTTCTTCATTCGTCTTCGCATTTGCCTGTTCCACTAGCGCAATACTATTGGCATTAAACTGCGGATAAGATGGAAGCCAGCCTAGCCGGGCAGCCAAATAGTTGTAATCACCACCATGTTCGTAACGCGGCTTGTCGACGAGCGGGGAGACGTGTTCATCCATGCTTTGATCTTCATACTTCCACTGTTCGGTGACAAAGTAGAAAAACGACGTCCCGTTTTGCAGTCGCGGCGGGCCTCCCCAGTCGCGAGCCATGGCAATCGTCTGCCAACCCTCGAGCGGGCGTACTTTTTCTTGGCCGACATAATGAGCCCAACCGCCCCCGTTGACTCCTTGTGATCCGGTTAACAAGACAAGGTTTAAAATCGCCCGGTAGATGGTATCGGAGTGATACCAATGATTAATGCCGGATCCCATGACGATCATGGAACGGCCTTTTGAATCGAGAGCGTTTTGGGCAAACTCGCGGGCGATTTGCGCCGCCGTCTTTCGATCAATGCCAGTAATCGCTTCCTGCCATGCCGGCGTGTATGGCTTCATGTCATCGTAGTCATTCGGATAATCACCAGGCAGCCCACGGTTGACGCCCATTTTGGCAAGCAATAAGTCAAATACTGTCGTGACGTACACCGTCTCTCCGTTTTGCTCGATCGCTTTGACCGGCACCCCTCGTTCGAGCACTGTTTTGTTTCCTGCTTCAAAGTGTGGAAACTGCACGATGACAGTATCGTCTTGCTGGCCAAGGAACGTCAAAGCCGGCTGAATTCCCATTCGTTTATTGTCTATATCGTTTAGTTGCAAATTCCAGTTCCCGTTGTTCTCCCAACGATGGCCAATCGTCCCATTAGGAACAGCAAACGTCTGTGATTGCTCATCCCAAACGATCGTTTTCCACTCTGCATACTGAAGCGGCATGCCAAGATCGCTCGCCCGCAAAAAGCGACCGGCCGCATAACGATCCCCATGCTTTTTCAGCATGACTAAAAACGGCAAATCGGTGTACTTTTTAACATAGTCAGTAAAATAATCAGCCGATTGATTGACATAAAACTCTTTCAAAATCACATGGGTCATCGCCATCGCCAGCGCTCCGTCCATCCCCGGCTGCACCGGCAGCCAGTTATCGGCGAACTTCACAAATTCGGCATAGTCAGGGCTAATAGCGACGACTTTTGTCCCCCGGTAGCGCACCTCAACGTAAAAATGGGCATCTGGGGTGCGTGTTTGCGGCAAGTTGGATCCCCAGACAATCATGTAGCTCGAGTTAAACCAGTCCGAACTTTCCGGGACGTCCGTCTGTTCCCCCCATATTTGCGGAGAAGCCGGCGGCAAATCGGCATACCAGTCATAAAAACTGAGCAATGCTCCGCCGATCAAATTCAAAAACCGCGCCCCGGCCGCGTAGCTGACCATCGACATCGCCGGAATCGGTGAAAACCCGAAAATGCGATCCGGCCCGTATTTTTGAATCGTATAAATAAGCGATGCGGCGATCATCGTATAAACATCATCCCATTTCGCCCGTACGAATCCTCCTTTTCCACGGGCGCGTTTGTACCGTTTCGCTTTTTCCGGGTCCTCGACAATCGACTTCCACGCAGCCACAGGGTCTCCTTCTTGTTGCAGCGCTTCTTTCCAAAGCCTCAACAGCGCCCCGCGCACATACGGATAGCGGACGCGAAGCGGACTGTATATATACCAGGAAAAACTCGCTCCCCTCGGACAGCCGCGCGGCTCATATTCCGGCATATCGGGTCCTGTTGTCGGATAGTCGGTTTGCTGCGTTTCCCATGCGATAATGCCGTCTTTTACATGCACTTTCCAACTGCATGAGCCTGTGCAGTTGACCCCATGGGTTGTGCGAACCACTTTATCATGCTGCCAGCGGCGGCGGTATGTTTTCTCTGCGTCCCGTCCGTATGGCGACAACTCGGCATGGCTAGCGATTTTTTCCGACCGCCCGAAGTATTTCAGTTTGCGCAAAAGCGGGGCAGGTTTTTCGTTCATTTTGGTTTACCTCTCCTTTCTTTCCCTTGAACTAAAAGAGCAATGCCTCTTCATCAGCGCTATGGATGCGGTTAATGTGAAGCAATGCGTGAAAGCGGGTCAACACCTCGCGGTCAATCTGTTCTGACAACCGCTGCCTAATTTCAGCAATCAACGTTCTCATCATGTCATGGTCACGTTTGAGCTGCGCGATCGTTTCGGACAACTCCTTTCTCTCCTCTGCTTTTTCGCGGTAAAAGCCCTCTTCTTCCGCTTCAGCGTGGGCGATGATCCGTTTCTCCCAATGCTCCGCAAGGGCATCAGCCACTTCAGCCGCATGCTCGTAACGCCCATCCGTATACAACGTTTCCAGCAATTCGGTCAGACGCTTCGCTTCGACAAAGGCGCCATGATGAATAGAACGGTGCGCTTCCAATTTCCGTAGTGACGGCCCACTCATTTCATCATCTCACTTCCTTATTTGCACCGATTTTCTCTTCTCACCTATATTTTCCAAACGCCTAATCACTTATGCAAAAACAGAAAAAGATATCCCTTATACCCTAATGTGATGATATTCACATACAGTGCTCACATCCGTTGTTTAAAATGTAAGAAAATTAAAAAAGGAAGTGGAAACATGGTTCATCTTCCCACACGTCTCGGGGCTGATGTACTTGTTGAATCGTTAGCCGTTCAAGGAATCGCCCATATGTTTGGCTGCTGCCATGAAAGCATGCTGCCTGTACGCCATGTGCTAAACCACCATCCAGGCCTGTCATATATCGAAATGAAACACGAACAGGCGGCTGTTCATGCCGCTGATGGCTATGCCCGCGCTTCAGGGAAGCTCGGCGTGGCAATCATCGGGGCAGGAGTCACAAACGGCATTACCGGAATCACCACCGCATTAAGCGATTCTATACCGCTGCTTGCCATTATTGGACGGCCTTCACCGGAAGAGCATTTATACGCTCCCGATCTCGACATGTTGAGTCTTTGTACGCCAGTGACGAAATACCATTTGCAAGTAAGCAAGATCAATGATATTCCATCCACTATTCAGCGCGCTTACGAAATCGCGCTCGATGGCAGGCCGGGACCGGTGACGGTGGAAATTCCCACCCATCTCCTCCACCAGGAAACGGCGGAGGCGTACCCGATGCAAAAAGCCGTACTTCCGAAGCCGAAAAACATTCGGAGAAAATCGCTCGAAGCGGCCATCACCACCATTGAAAACGCCAAAAAGCCAGTCTTGTTTATCGGCGGTGGGGTCATTCATTCCGGCGCTTCGGAGTGGGTGCGCGAGGTGGCCACGCAAAGCCAAATCCCTGTCGTCAGTTCCCTGATGGGAATCGGTGCCTTCGATAAAACGAACCCGCTCTACTTAGGAATGGTGGGGATGCACGGAACATACGCGGCCAACAAGGCGGTTCATCAATGTGATGTATTGATTTGTGTCGGCGTGCGCTTCAGCGATCGGGTAACGGGGAAAATTAGCGGGTTTTCACCGAAGTCGAAAAAAATTCACGTCGATATTGACGCTGCGGAAATCAATAAAAATATCCATGTTGATATTCCGATTGTCGGGGATGCAACACAATTTTTCCGCTCTTTAGCCGGTCGGCTTCGTTACCCGCTCGTTCGGGAACATACGAAAGACTGGGTGGCAGAGGTAACAAAATGGCAGCGGACAGTGCCCCGTTTCGATACATCGACGAGCCGCTTAAAGCCTCAAAACGTAATTCGCCTGCTCTCAGCTTTGACGGAAGAAGACGCCATTGTCGTTACCGATGTCGGGCAACACCAAATATGGACGGCCCACCACTATACATTTACAAAACCACGGACATTTTTAACGTCAGGTGGGCTCGGAACGATGGGGTATGGACTTCCGGCTGCCATTGGCGCCGCTGTCGCCTCTCCGGGCAAGAAGGTGATTTGTATCAGCGGGGATGGCAGCTTTCAAATGAATGTACAAGAGATGATGACCGCCGTCGCCTACAAACTTCCAATTAAAATCGCCGTTTTGAATAATGGCTACTTAGGAATGGTGCGTCAATGGCAGGAACTGTTTTACCAAAAGCGTTATTCAGCAGTGAAGATTACATCCCCCCATTTTGCTAAGCTTGCCGAAGCATACGGAGCCATAGGATATGCGGTCGATTCAGAAGAGGAAGCGGAAGATATCATAAAAAAAGCGTTAAAACATGATGGGCCAGTCTTGCTTGATTTCAATATTGCCGAGGAAGAAAACGTCTATCCGATCGTCCCTCCAGGGCAAAGCAACGAGCAAGCCATTTTGTCCCATTGACTTATCTGCATTGAAAAAGCGTCCGACAACTAGCTTGCGGACGCTTTTTTGACTGAAAGTGACGCATGTCACTTCATTTTCTCTTAACCATTTTATAATATAGGAAATATAAGGCTTTGGGCGGCATCCATCCTGTTTGGGAACGGGATCAATTAATGTCCGCTCGTTTCTGTGCCGTCGTCTTCGCCGGTTTCGGTTACCTTCAGCATGGCGACGGCTCCTTTTTGTGCATGATTAAACTGATGAGTAACGATCGGATACGTTCCCGGTCGAGTGACAGTAAATTCGACAACGGCACCGCCGCTCGCCGGAAGCATCACCGTCTGCATCCCTTGCAAATGATTGTTCGGGTTGCCATCAAGGTACACATCATCGAATACTGTACCAACAACATGGAATGAGCTTACTTCGTTCGGACCGACATTGTTGATATACAAGCGGATTTTCTCGCCGACTTTCGCCAATAATGGCTTTTCTTTAAGGGTAAATGTATCCCCGTTCGTATTTGGATCACCAGGTTTGAGCGCTTTGGACGAGAAGACGACATAGCTTGGCACACCGTTTTGGAAATCGTTCATATCGTTGTATTTATACCATTCATTTTGGATGAGCACATATTCACGATCTACTTCCTTGTCGGTCGGATAACCGTTTTTTGGCTTGACAATGATCACGCCGTGCATGCCGTTGGCGATATGCTGCAAGACTGGCTTCGTACCGCAATGGTACATAAACACACCTGGTTTATTTGCCGGATAGGTGAACGTTCCCGATTTGTTCGGCATCACATCAATAAAATCTTTTGACGGTGAAGCGTGAACGGCGTGAAAATCCATGCTGTGCGGGACGACCGGGTCCATATTTTTCAACGTAAAATGGATCGTATCCCCTTCATTGACAACGACGAGCGGTCCGGGAGCTTGACCGTTAAATGTCCATGCTTTGTAAATTTTCCCTTTGTCAATTTCAATGTCGGTGATTTGCGCTGTCATTTCGATGTGGACATCATGAGGGCCGACCCGCTCCATTTTTAACGGCACCGGCGCTTGATTCACCCCTTTGTGCGCCGCTATAACATTCGGCTCCGACTGTTGCGTGGCTGCCGTTTTGTTCTTGCTTTCTGCCTTCACCTGTTCCCCCCCGCTGTTGCACGCCGCTAAAAGTGAGGCGGCTAACACGGTCGACAACACTGCATATACATTTCGGTTCATCGTTCTTCCCCCCTCTAGCGAAATTCGTTTACACCTTGAGCGTACGCCATTTTCGCTTTCCCCCTAGTGATTTTTATCACCAATGAACACGCATATTTGAAGGGTTTGTGAAACAGTGAGCAATATGTTTTATCACTACTGTGAAAACGATAATGGGCGTTCTCACGTTGGCTAACGGAAAACCCTCCTTCGCCTCTTGATCATCTCCGCCTCCGTCACTTGTCTTTCTTTCGTTAAATCCGTCGTCTTCCCAAATGAAAAAGAGGCCAAAAGCACATGCTTTTGACCTCTTTAAGGTGTTACGATGCGTACCGATTTGCCGGTTCGCCTGCTTTTTTGCCAAAGACGATTCGATTCAATAAGAAGCAGATCAACGTAAATAAGCTAAGAAGCATAAACCCGAGCACGTAAGAACCAGTGACGTCTTTGATGATCCCCATTAAAATCGGCGGGAAAAAGCCGCCCAGTCCGCCCCAAGCGCCGACAAGACCAGTAACAGCCCCCGTTTCTGCCGGAAACAACTGTGGCACGAGTTTGAAGACCGCACCGTTTCCTAAGCCAGACATCACCGCTAACAACAGGCAGGCTGCCGTCATCACCCAAATGTTTTCCATCCAAAACGCGATCACTAACGCGCCGATTGTCATTCCAGCGTAGACGAACGTCAACACCCGCTCGGCGCCAATTTTATCGCCGAGGTTGCCGCCAACTGGTCGCGCAAGCGTAGCGAGTACGGTAAATCCAGCGGCACGCATCCCTGCATCGACCGGTGTCAACCCATACAAGTCAACGAGGAGCGACGGCAAGTAAATACCAAAAGCGACAAATGCTCCGAATGTGACAAAGTAAAACAGCGACAACGTCCACGTATGTTTATATTTCAGCACGGACAGCGATTCGCGCATCGTTTTTTGTTGCTTTGGTTTCGGCATATCCGGTGTGAAAAACCAAACGAGAATAAGCATGATGACGATCGGGATGATCATTCCCCAAAACGCCCACGAAACACCGAAAGTAGCAGCAATTGACGGAATGGAAAAGCTGGCCACTGCTGTGCCGAAGTTGCCCATCGCGTTAATCCCTAGCGCCGTCCCTTGCTTTTCCGGTGGAGTCAAGCGCGACACGAACGTTACCGAGATCGCGAACGATGTCCCGGCCATGCCGATGAAAAACGCCCAAAACATTAACATCGCATATGAATCCGCAAACCCCGCGCCAATGAGTGGCACGATTAAAAACAACAACAACAGCGAAAACAGCCTACGCCCGCCAATCCGGTCCGTCCAAATGCCAAGCGGCAGACGCATGATTGAACCAAGCAGCACCGGAATGGCGACTAAAATACTTTTTTGTGTCGATGTCAACCCGTACATTTCTTGGAACGTGCTCGCCAGCGGGGAAAAGACGGCCCAAACAGCGAACGAAAACGTCATGGCTAATGTCGTAATCGGCAACAATGCTTTTTGTTTATTCATGAAAAGCCCTCCTTTTTCCTCCTGGACTCTACTTCCAAACGCTAGGCATCGTTTGTAGTTTCATCATACGTGACCGAGGGCGGAAAGTTTGTGATGTTTATCACATTTTTTATTGATGTCATGGTTTTGTCAAAATTGGCTTCCTAACTTTATTTTTGTGCTACACATACACTGTATGTATGAGAAAAACTAACAAATGGAATGTCCTAAAAGGCCATCTATCCTTAAGATCAACAAAAACATACATGGTCGGATCAATGATTTTTATCCTATATAGAGGAAAAAAATGCCCCATCCTTCGAGGGCATCCGACTAGTGAAAGGCTTTTTTGAACTGCTTCAAGGACATTCCATTTTACTGTAAATATCACGTTGGCTATGGAATCGCCATCACCTCTGCTCGCTCATTTGTGCGTCTTTCTTGCCTCATAAACAGCAGATAGGCGCTGCAAAGCAAATAAAGGTAACAGCCCAATAAGGGGACGGTTGCCTGCGGCCAAATGATCAAGTAAAACAAGGGGAAAAACAGTTATTATCCGTTCATCGCATCATCTTGGCGTTGGATAACGCATGCATTTATTATGCAAACATGGTCAAAGCGTTTTGGGGAGAGGAAGAATAATTTTTTCATCTTATTTATCTTCCACGTATTCGACGCAATTCACCCCGATTGAATGTTTGTGGAAATGACTAAAGAATGCGGTTAGGGCGAATGTATTTCATCAGGCTCAACATGATATACAACATTTGATCACTCGATTTGGAGATTACATCTCTGAACATCTCAAGAGATTCTACAACGCTTTGGGCATAGCGTGAGGAAAATGTTACCTTTCAAAGTCTGATATAAAAAAGAAACCTTGAAAGAGTTTTGACTCATTCAAGGCCCTTAATCATTTACTATTCTATTTTGTTTTTACAGCTTCCCTTAATTGTTCTACTACACTTTTTAGCCATTGGATTGGAGTCACTCCAAGGGCAGGAAAATATACCCCGTCTGCACAGTGTTGTATGTATTCATTCTTTTCATCATCTGAATACTCGCTATTAATGAATTCCGTTAAAAATGCAATCGCAGACTCAAGATATTCCTTACTTTCTTCTGTTAACAATTCTTGTAATGCTTCCTCAGGCGAATCAATGTCTTGATGAAACGTTCCAGCTAGAAACTGAAAAACTGGATCTCCCGGATTATTTTTGATCAGCAAGCATCTTACCCTCCATTCCGTTATTTAGTTGGATAACCAGTTAAAATAAAATTCCCTGCCCCATCTTTCTTTAATACTATCTTAGCATTTGTCATATTTTCAACTGTCGTCGAACCTCTTTGTACCCCGCGGCCAATAATTTCTGTACCTTGATAAGGCAGAACCAAAGTCGATTTCGCTTTTGGATTGCTTAACCATTCTTGGATCATTTTCTGGTTATTTGGATCGTTTAAAACTTCGCTGGCTACTCTTTCAGCCGTAGCTCGATCTTTGAAAGTCGATGCCCCTTTTATTTTAGGATTATCTTTTAAGCGTTGTAATAACTCTTCATCTGTCTTCCCAACATGTCTGGCAATTAGATGCCCGCCCCGAGCCTCATGTGCAGCTAATCCTCCTCCAGGAGCTAGAGGACTAAAATCTTTAGGTTTAACATTAGTCGTCCCCTTCTCAATCACATTATCGACTTTCTGAATCATATGGCGAGATACATCTTTCGCCTCATTCATCAACATCCGAGGCGCTGAACCCACTCCGGCATATACCGGCTGCATTGAAATGGAAGCGATGCTCTGCACTAATTGGTCCCATTGCGTCTTGAACAGGCGAGCGGTTTCCACCAATGGCGCTTTGATGACTTGATGGTAGATCCTTTGGAAGAACACTTTCACTTTATCATAACGCACGACATGCTTCACTTTCGACAGGGTAGAGGCGGTGTCGATCGCTTTCGCTCCCTTGGTCGCCGCTTTTCCTGCCATGCCGACTCCTTTTGCGGGAGGAGCAATCGACGCAATCAACATTCCTCCTGCCAACAGCCGATCACCAAACGATAGGCGCTCTCCAGTGACTGGGTCGTACTCCCCGAACACGCGTTGCAAGTCGTACCAACCAATCAGTTCTAATCCGAATTCCTTCATGTTGTCGGCCAGCGTTTGGTCGGCTTGACGCATCGCTGCGGCGGTGCGATACAACAGCTCTTCGGCTTCATTAAGCTTTTCTTCATAACGCTGCAGCCAATGAACGAGTTCATCCCTCAGCTCTTCGATTGCGGGCGTGCTGACGCCGGGGAGATTCATCGCAAGGGAAGAGAGCTCCCACGATAACGTCATCCGCGCCCGCTGACACGCATCTTCCGCATCGGGAATATGTCCAGCGACTGTTTCTAGCTCATCTGGCTTTACATGAATCATTGCCCGCACTGCACCCTTTCATAATCATGATCCAACACGCTTGACATGTAAGACATTCTTTCTTCACTCTCCGCTTATGCTTTGTATAAATGGTAACATAAGCTAATATAGTGTAAATTATGATTTTATTACCATTTTTTACAACGTGTCTAGTGATTATTTATACCTAACCTGTAGTGCTAATCGAGTGTCAGCGCTCAACCAGCCCAAGTGTGACCATGACAATTCGTTCATTCTTGGATAATGAATGTCTTTCTTTGTCAAGCGCAAAATCAAACATAAACAAAGCGGGTGCTCCCTTCGAAAAGAGAAAGACAACCTAACATCCAAATGTGATGTTGATCAATCGTTGGCCTAGCAACAATTTGTTCCTTTGTTTCGCAGCGCCTTCGGAATATAGATGCAGTACGGTTCGCTTTCCAAATAATCGCCTGTTACAGCATAAGCACGCGAACGTGAGCCGCCGCACACATGGCGGAATTCGCAGACACCGCATTTTCCTTTGTATTTATCTGGGTTTCGCAAGTCTTGGAAAATCGGCGAATTTCGGTAAATGTCAGCGAGCGGCGTTTCCCGGACGTTCCCGGCTTTGACCGGCAACAGCCCGCTCGGATAAACGTCGCCAATATGGGAAATAAAGACGAAGCCGTTGCCATCATTCACCCCTCTTGGCGCCCGGCCGAGCCCATCGACTTGCCCGGTTAATCCTTTATTCAAGACATCTTCGTAGTGAATGCCATCTTTCGCCGTTTTCCCTTCGCGCATTTTCGACTGCAACACAACGCGACGGTAATGTTGGCCGGCCGTCGTTTTTATGTCAAACGGAACGCGTTTGCTCGTTTCATACAGCCAGCGGAACACCTGTTCATGCTCGACGGGGGAAATCATATCCGACTCTTTCCCTCTCCCTGTTGGGACGAGGAAAAAGACACTCCAAAGAACACATTTCAACTTCTCAACCAATTCCACCATCTCATCAAGCACATGAACGTTGTACCGTGAAATGACGGTGTTGATTTGCACAGGAATGTCAAGCTCATGCAAGTATTGAATCGCGCGAATCGTCAAATCAAACGAGCCGCTCGTACCGCGGAAATGGTCGTGAATCTCGGCGTTCGGTCCGTCAAGGCTGAACGCCCAACGCGCCAAGCCAACTTCTTTCGCTTTGCGGATCGCCTCCTTCGTCACGTTAGGCGTCGCGCTTGGCGTCATCGACACGCGCAATCCTTTATCAATCGCATATTTTGCCAAATCGTACACATCCGGCCGCATGAGCGGGTCGCCGCCGGTAAAAACAAGCATCGGCTCATCCATATCATAAATCTCGTCAATGAGCTTTTTGCCTTCTTCAAACGTCAACTCGCGCGGGTCGCGGTGGTATTGCGCCTCAGCGCGGCAATGAAGGCATTTCAATTGGCACGCTCGCGTCAATTCCCAAATCACGATAAACGGATTTTCATTGAAGTCGCGCATACAGTTCCCTCCTTGGCCTCCATTGTAACGCAATGACTGGGCGCATTATGTGATTTTCATCACATAATGAATGAGACGAACAAACTTGTTCAATCGACGGGATAGATGCCATCGAGAAACCATGTAAAAGGGCAAACGGCTCATTCCAAAAAAGATGATAAAACGGCTCCTCATTCCGCTCATTCGCCCTCGCTTTGACCGGTAAACGATCAGCGAAAAAACGGAGCGATGACGAACGGGAACAGCTGTACATCATCACCAACGTTCTGGCGGCCACCGACAAGTTCATCCATCAACAACTGTCGAAAAGGGAAAGAAGTGGAACAAAGAGTTCTGCCTGTTCGTCGAAGAACTCGAGCAACAACGAGAAGACATGTTGAAAAAGGAGATGAAAAAAGAGGAAGCAGACCACAAGATCATACATGAAAAAAGCAAGCAACCAAACAAGCCGAAAAACAAAAGCAATGGAAATCGCCGAAAACTTGCTCGATGCGCCGTCCATCCATGAAGTGGCAAAACGAACGAAGCTGATCATTGCGAAAGTGCTGAGTGGGCGAAGGAAATGAACAAAAACGAATCATCCTCAATAAATTAAACAATAAATTCTTTTTTGTCGATTTAAGTCTCAGCTTCCCCTCTTTCTAGTTAAGTCCATATAATTGTGTAAAAAGGGAAATAGAAAAAGAGCCATGTTGCTTCCCCTTTGGTAGAATAAACAGTGGACCAAAAACACCAAACATAAGGAGGAATGCAACCATGGCTCAATATC